>Ga0310345_10000049_pt1 | contig 278772 bp, 298 predicted proteins | sample HC15DNA20500_MG_FD_204667 | JGI IMG/M metagenome (GOLD analysis project Ga0310345, IMG submission 204667) | Marine microbial communities from station ALOHA, North Pacific Subtropical Gyre - HC15-DNA-20-500_MG | ecosystem: Environmental > Aquatic > Marine > Oceanic | place: Pacific Ocean... | reverse complement strand
TGATGGTCGAGGCCTTCGCCCAGATCGACAAGGAGGAGATCGACCCCATTCTCAGCATCACAACGAAAGTCGCCTGATCATGCCCTCAGGCCATCCGGGAAATTACACCAGCTTGACGGACACGACCGAGCCGGTGCAGGGTCAGAATCAGCGCGATGCGGACATCCTCGGTCAGCATCCAATGCTGCTCGGCGTCCGGCGCGGCGTCCTGCACCAGCGGATCGGGCAGCCACGCGCCGACATAGCTCTCGCGCCGATTCCGGGCCGACCGGAGGTAGTCGAGGCAGAGGCGCATCGTGGCGGTGCGAAGCCACCGCGGCGCACAGGCGATGGTCTCGAGGTCCTGCCGGGAGAAGCGCAGCCACGCCTCCTGCAGGATGTCCTCGGTTTCCGCGACCGAGCCCGTCATCCGGTAGGCAAGCGCCGCCAGCCGGCGGCGCTCGGCCTCGAAGCGGGTGAGATGCCCGTCAGGCGGCATCAGCCACCGGGCGGCTGGGATGAGCCGAGCGGAAGCCCACCGCGAAGCGGTTCCACACGTTGATGATGTTGACGACCAGCGTGACCTCCACCCGCTCGCCCTCGTCGAACGCCGCGGCGAGCGCGTCGTAGGCCGCATCCGGTATCCCGGTGGCCTCGATCCGCGTCACCGCCTCGGCCCAGACGAGCGCCGCCCGCTCGCGGGCGTCAAAGGATGGGCTCTCGCGCCAGGCCGCGAGAACGTCGAGCTTCTCCTGCGAGACACCGGCCTTGCGCGCCTCTGGCGCGTGCATGTGCAGGCAGTAGGCGCAGCCATTGATCTGCGAAACGCGCATCTTGACCAGATAGCGCAGGGCGGGCGGGATGCTCAGATCGTTCGTCGCCCCTTCCAACGCCACCATCGCCTCCATCGCGTCGGGGGCTGCCTTGAAATAATTCATCCGCGCTTTCATCGGGTCCTCTCCGTCTTAAACCGTTCGACCAAAGGACGATGCAGAATGACGGTTTGTGACAGCGGGCCGCCGCGTTTCTCCACTCCACGCCAGGCGGCGAGCGATAGACGTCACGATGGATGCCGTCAGCGCCTTCTTGCGAACAGTGCGTCGCGCAGGGCGCGACCGGGCCAGCCGGCCGTTCGAAGCGGCGGGCGACATAGGCCCGCGTCGTCTCTGCGCCCGCGGGGCCGAGGGCGGGTGAGTCGAGCGTCGGAGGCCGTCCGCAGCAACGGCCGATGGTCACTTGCGACAGAGACGGCTTTCGCAGAGCATCATCACCTCGGCAAGCCTTGCTGCTGCCCGCTGGTGCCACCCTGTGGCGTCCAAGCGAACGGCGCGACGGTCGCCTTCTCCGCATCGGGACAGTAGGTGACGCTTGGTCCGTCGCGCTCTGCCCCTGGCGCCGTCACCAGCAGCCCGGCGCTGTCGATCGGCCAGAGCCAGTCCGGCGCCCAGCCGGTCTGGACGCGGGCCTCGGCTTCGCCGCAGTAGAACGCGCCGGGTTCCAGCGCATAGCTCGCCGCGACGAGGTCGAACGGGTAGAATCCGTCAAGGCCCACGTCGTCCCGCCAGAATTCCAGCCAGTCGGCGGCGCTTTCCGCCACCCACGCACCGGCGGGACCGGAGGTCGCGATCCGGTCGAGGTCGCTCGCATTCAGCATGACGTCGCGCGCGGCCTCATAGGGGATCAGCGTGAACGGCACGCCGGTCGCAAGCAGGGCGCGCGTCGCCTCCGGGTCCTTCCGGAAGTTGAGGTCGCTGAAGACCGGGCCATGGCCGAAGAGGATGCCGTTCCCGCGCCCTTCGCTCGGATGGAACAGGTGGCCCGGTCGATGCCCCATCACCGCGATGACGCGGTCGATCCTCTCGCTCAGACCCGGGTCCGAACGGAGCGTGGCCGCGACATTGGTGAGCGGGCCGAGCGCGAGGACCGTTAGCGGCCCCTCGGCGAGCGCGTCGGAGAGCGCCGCCGTCGCTTCGGTCTGACGCCAGCGCGGCGCCGCCATCGGCGTGCCCGCGCCGCGCGAGACCTCCGGCAATGGCGTTCCCGCAGCCGACAAACGGGACGCGAGGGCCCGGGTTGTCCGGTCGGTCACCTCGATCGACGCATTGCCGAAGATGGTCGAGACGCCGGCGATCTCGATCCAGTCCGATCGAGCGAGGAGGAGGAGCGCCAGGCAGTCGTCCGGGTCGCTTCTGCGCCCGTGGCCGCAGGCTGCGTCGGTGTCGATCCAAAGGCGGGACGGGGCGTCGACCCGCGATGGCTCTGTCGGGATTTCGGCGGTCGGCACCTCGCCGGTCCGCCAAGAGTTGACGGGCAGCGCGAAGGTGACAAGCGCAAGGGCGATCACACCGAAGATCCCGGCCGTCACCTGCGCCGCTCGTCGCCAGACCCTTCGCGCCATGGCCGATCCCTAGACCCGAGGGGTCGCAAAGGTCCATGCCGCACCGCCCCCTTCCGTCGTCTTGGTGGCAGTGAAGCCCGCTGCGCGGACGATCTCGTCCAGCCGTCCGGGCGGTCGGCCCGCCTCGGGCGTGAAGCCTATGCAGAGTCTCCCCTTCGGGCGCAGTGCGCGGCGGCACTCCCGAAGTCCGGTCGTCAGATTGCGCCACAGCTGCACCGAGTTCAGCGCGACCGCGACATCGAAGGCCGCGTCGCCGACCGGAAGTGCCTCCGCTTCGCCCGGCAGCAGCTCGACCAATCCCCCTGCGATCGCCGTGGCGTTCCGCCTTTCCGCCTGTCGCACCATGATGTCGGACGGGTCCACGCCAACGATTCTCCCCTTCGGCGCCGCTCTGGCGAGCACTTCCAGAACCACGCCCGGACCGCAGCCGATCTCGAGGATGCGTGCGTCCGCTGGGAAATCGAGCGCCCCGACGAGCCAACGCCCGCAGCCGGCCTTGCCGCGGATCATCAGGCGCCCGCCGATCCGGCCGAGCAGGCCCGACGGCTGGCCGAAGGTCCGCGTGATCAGATGACGTCGAAGGTCCAAACTATCCCCAACCTCCAAGCAAATTGGTGTCGCAGCGCGGGAAATGCTCTTGGCGCCGGTGGCTGAGAGACGGCGCGGTGTCGCTTAGCCCTCTATCTAGCGTAGCAAGGCGGACAGCGTTCCGCACGGGGCAAGGGGGCGCGGACGGCCGAAGTCCGCCATCTCACTCACGAGCTTGTCGACGCTACCCGTCTTGGGGTCTAGGGGATCGGCATGGTTCTCCTGGTGATCATTCTGCTGGCGGTCTCGGTGCTGTTACCGCTGTTCCATGCGGTGCGGCTGTTCCGTTTCTCCGCCGGCTCGAAGGTCGAGTGGCTGATCGTCGTCGCCGATTCAACGGTCTTTGTCTCCCTCGTGTTCCTGGTCGCGCGCTGGGACATCGCCGGGTACGGGACCGGGCTCGCCTTGCTCAGCCTGTTCGCCGCCGCGCTGCTTTGGTCGCTTCGACGTCACGTCGGGCGCCCCTTGTGGCCCGGCGCCGGTGCGATGCGTGGCCACTGGCCGACGCTCCTGACGCTCGGACTCTTTTCCGCCGCGCTGATCCATGTGCTCTCCGGCGTCGTCACTCCGACGGGGCCGCGATCCCTCGCCTTTCCGCTCGAAGGTGGGCATTTCGTCGCCGCGCAGGCCGGCGGCGTCGGGCTGCTCAACCACCACGCGGACCATCGCGAGCAAAGGTTCGCCGTCGATTTTACCGCTGTCAACACCTTCGGTTTCCGCGCTGCAGGGCTACTTCCCGACGACCTTGATGCCTACGATGCCTACGCCGCCTTCGGCGCCGCGATCGTCAGCCCATGCGAGGGCACGGTCACAGGCGTCCGCGACGACCTTCCCGATCTCGTTCCTCCGGACCGAGATCTCGACAATCCGCGTGGAAACCACGTGATCTTGCAGTGCGGCGATCTCCGAGTAGAACTCGCGCACCTCATGGAAGGCAGCGCTGAGGTGGCGGTCGGCGATGCTGTGGCGGAGGGCGACGCCCTTGGACGGGTCGGCAACTCCGGCAACACGACGGAGCCGCATCTGCATATCCATGCCGTGGATACGATCACAGACCGTGGCGTACCGCTGACCTTCGACGGACGGTTTCCGGTGCGCAACAGCGTGTTTCGACGCTGACCCGCGAGCCACGGAATGTCGAGCGGCGTTTTCGCAAGAGCTGACGAAAGGAGCGAACATGATAACGTCGTACTGGAGCCCGAATACGCGCGCGGTTCGCATCTCTGGGCCCTGGAAGAAGTCGGGCAGCCTTACGAGTTGCGCCGCACCAACATCCAAGCTGAACATCGCGACGATCCCGCCCACTTCCTTGAAGCAAGCCCGCTGCGCAAGTTGCCCGTGACCCTGCCCCCGGAAACGTCTCCGATCCTGGGTTAGCCTGTTCTCCAGAGATGATGATGAAGGCATGCGGAAGAGCTGTATCACGGACGAGCAGATCATCGCGATCCTGAAGGAGCATCAGGCCGGGTTCCCGGAGGCCGCGCCGGTTCAGCCTGCGATCCAGCGTCGGATAAAACGTTGCGAGAATAGCGCATCCGCGAGGTCGACCGCTGCGTTTGACGCCAATTGTGCAGAAATGGCCGGACACCACTGACGGGGACAGGACCCGAAGCGTCACCTCGCCGCCAATCGGGCCCCGCCAGACACCATGTTGGCTATACAGCCTCGACGAGTTCGGCGAGTTGGGCCACGACCGTGCCCCAGCCATCATGAAACCCAAGCTCTTCATGCTTTTGCCGGTCTGCACAGCTCTTGTGCAGGGCGCGTGCACGATACTCGGTGCCATCGGGATGGTCGGCCAGCGTGATGATTGCCGTGACAAAGCCATTTGCGGCCGGTCGCCAGCCGCCGGTCAACATGTTCGTATAGACAAGATGCTCCTCGTGGACGACGTCGAGAAAACACGCCGATAGGTGTGGTCCGAAGGGTTCGCCGTTCTCGCTCATCTCGGTGATGAACGCTCCGCCCGGGCGGAGATCCAGACTTGCAACGCGGCAGATGATGGGACGTGGGATCCACCATTGTGCAAGCTTTTCGGGATCAACCCACGCATTCCAGACTTGTTTGCGCGGCGCCTTGATGATCCGCAAGACCTCAAGATCGAGTTCGTCACTCATCTTCGCCACTTCCTCTTGAGTCCTCGGCCTGTTCCTGCATCACGAAGGCCTCAAGCCGGTCGGCTTGTGCTTCCCAGATCGCCCGCTGTTCGGCCAGCCACCGCTCAGCATCGGCAAGACCGGGGCCGTCGATCCTGCAGGTACGGGTTCGTCCGGCCTTTGTAGTGCGGATCATCGCGCAGTCTTCGAGGAACCGGATGTGCTTCATGAAGGAAGGCAGCCCCATGTGGAAGGGCCGCGCGAGTTCGCTGACGCTGGCCGGCCCCCGCCCGAGACGCGCGATGACCGCGCGGCGCGTAGGATCGGCGAGCGCCAGAAAGATCGTGCTGAGCCCATCGGGCTGCTGTTGGCCTGCAGAAGGAGTTTCCATCGCCTCTACCGGGCTGCCGCACCCGTGACCGAATGATTGGTCTGACCGCGGACATACGTCCCAGCGGCGCCGTCACCGGTGCTTTCCAGGCTGCACAGGATGAGACCCGAGGGCGTCCGCTCCTCGGACACGAGACGGAACGCCGTTGACTCCGCCGTCTCGCCGAAGAGCTTTCGACCCTGGCCCACGATGACAGGAGCGATGGCGATGCGCAGTTCATCGACCAGGTTGGCAGCCATCAGGGACCGGCCGAGCCTGCCGCTGCCATGCACCTGAAGTTCGCCGCTTTCCTCTTCTTTTAGCGCGGCGACGGCGGCTTCGACGTCGTGGTCCAGTACGCTCACAGGGCCCCACGTCGCATCGATGGCGGAGGTCGCTGCGACATACTTCGGAAGCGTATTGAGACGGACCGCATTGCTGTCGGAAGGGTCGGTGATGGTGGGCCAGACGGCGGAGAATTCCTCATAGGTTCTCCGTCCGAGGAGGAATCCGCTCGCTGACGCTGTCCAATCTTCCACGCGCGCTTCGAGGGCGGCATCAACGAAGGGCACAAACCACCCCCCGCGCTCGAACCCTCCCGAGCGGTCCTCATCGGGGGAGCCCGGGCCCTGGTAGACGCCATCAAGCGACAAGAAATTCAGAACGACGATCTTCAACTTTGCCTCCATCCGCTTTCCATAGTTTGCTTTGGGGCCAACTAACATGGCCAGACAGTTCTCTCAAGGGCAAACTATGGCAAGGCGGCGCCTCTTGCGGGGTTCGGAGAGGTTCGGCTCACCGGAACGCTCGGCGGCCCGCTCAAAAGCTTCCGGATCGGGAAAGTATCTTGACGGAGCCCTAGCGGAGCGATATCAGTTTCCATGCATGGAAACTAAGGAGTATGCATGTCCCTCACGCTCTACATCCATCCGCTGGCCTCGTTTTGCCACAAGGTTCTGATCGGCTTGTACGAGAATGCGACGCCCTTCGAAGCTCGGACCGTCGACTTCTCGGATACGGCTTCCTTAGCAGCGCACCTCGATCGCTGGCCGGTCGGCAAGATCCCGGTCTTGTACGACGGCTCTGCCGACGTGGTCGTGCCTGAGACCAGCATCATCATTGAGTATCTTCAGCGGCACTATCCGGGCCCGGTGGAGCTAGTCCCGGCCGATCCGGACCTTCAGCATGAGGTGAGACTCTGGGACAGATTCTTCGATCTATACGTGAGCGTGCCCATGCAGAAGATCGTCACGGATCGCATCCGGCCAGAGGGCGCCAAGGATCCGCTTGGGGTGGAAGAGGCTCGCGCCACCCTGGATAAGGCCTACATCATGATTGATGGTCAGCTCGAGCAGAAGCGGTACGTCACAGGCGAGCGCTTCACCATGGCCGACTGTTCGGCTCTGCCGGCCTTGTTCTTTGGGTCTGTAGTCCACCCGTTCAAGCCGGATCAAGTCGAGCTCTCCGGCTATTTTGAGCGCCTCCTGCAACGCCCGTCGGTCCAGCGCGTGATCGCCGACGCCCAACCCTACTTCGGCTTCTTCCCGTACAAGGAAGCGATGCCACGACGGTTCCTGGAGGCCGCCGAGTGAGAGCGGCGGACGCGTTCGATCAGATGTTTCAGGCTCTGGCGGACCCCTACCGCCGGGGCTTCGTCGAGCAGCTCGCGAAGGGACCCGCCACGGTCAAGCAACTGGCCGAGCCGGCGGAAGTACAATTGCCCGCGGTCCTGAAGCATCTGCGTGTTCTTGAGAAGGGCGGGCTGGTGGTAAGCGAGAAGGTCGGCCGTGTCCGCACCTATCGCATGCATCCCGATGCGTTCGGCCCCATGACTGATTGGATCGAACAGCGAAAAGCCGCCATGAACGCGGCATTCGACAGATTGGAGACGCTAATGTCCGAGACGCCAGAGGAAAAAGATCACTAATGGGTGTGAAAACTGACCACAGGACGTTCGTAATCGAACGGGACTTGCCAGGCACCGTGGCTCACGCATTTCGGTTCTGGTCAGATCACGACCTGAAGCGGCGCTGGAGTGCGTGCCACCCGGACTGGGAGGTCATGGAAGACCGGTTCGATTTCCGGATAGATGGAGGCGAACGCTTGATCTGGCGCAGGCCGGACGGAACCGAACAGGCGATGATCGCGACCTTCTTCGAGATTCACCCTCGCGAACGCATCGTCTACGCATATTCGATGCGCACGAACGGCGCGAGCATTTCGTCTTCCTTGGTAACGGTGGAGTTCACTGCCGGCCGCAGCGGAACCACACGCATGACTTTTACCGAGCAAGCCGTCTTCGGGGATCCGAAAGACGGCGAAGAGCGCGAACATGGCACGGGCGCCGGTTTCGACAGACTTCGAGAGGTCATGCTTGAGCACTCCGCTTCGTGAGCACCGTAATGCCATGCAAGACGATCGAACACGTGCAGCGCATCTCAGCGTCGCCCGACAGCATGCGCAAAGCCGGTCTACTGGTCTCCGCCACTCGAGAAGCGGACCACTCCCGATACGGCAAGGTCACGCCCGGCGCCGCAGCGACAGCTTCCACGCGAAGGCCTCCCTCGTTGCTCCCTACTCGTAGCGCGACGCCATGAGAGATACCGAGTACATATTCCGCCCCGCAGAAATGATGGACGTGGCGCTGATTCGGACGTGGCAAAACCTCCCGCACGTCCGAGAATGGTGGGGCGATGATGGGCCGTTCGATGAAGACGAGTTGCGTGACACCCGCGTTTCGAGATGGATTGTCGAACTGAACGGCAAGCCACTCGCATACATGCAGGACTATTCGGTGCATGGATGGGAAGATAATCATTTTTGGCACCTTCCCTCGGAATCACGCGGGATCGATCAGTACATCGGCGATCCCGAGATGATTGGCCGCGGCCATGGCACAGCCTTCATTCGGCAAAGAATGCACGAAATGTTTTCCGCTGGCGTGCCCGTAATTGGGCTCTGTTGCACAAATCGTGTGAGGGATTCATCTCGTGAATCCAGCGTGGTAGCTGGGATGCATGAGCAGACCTACACCCCCAACCTACAGAACCAGGAACTGGCCAGCCTACAATGAAGCGCTCAAGCGCCGGGGCTCGCTGACGATCTGGTTCGACCCTGAGATGAGCTGGGATGGCGCGCCGACAGGCCGGCGTGGCCGACAGCAAACCTACAGCGATGCCGCTATCCAGACATGCCTTTCGATGAAGGTTTTGTTCGGCATGGCACTCCGGCAGACGACCGGGTTCGTCGAAAGTCTGCTGCGACTGGTTGGCCTCGACTGGACGGTGCCCGACTTCAGCACGCTGTCGCGCCGCCAGAAGACCTTGGCTGTCAACATTCCATACCGTGGATCGAAAGGCCCGCTGCACCTGCTGATCGACAGCACCGGCATCAAGGTCGAGGGCGAAGGCGAATGGCACGCCCGCAAGCATGGTGGCCCGAAACGTCGCGTCTGGCGCAAGATCCACCTCGGGATCGACGAGGAAACGCTGGAGGTTCGGGCCGTTGAGATCACCGGGAGCCACATCGGCGATGCGCCGGTCTTGCCCGACCTCCTCAGCCAGATCCCGGATGACCAACAGATCGGCAGTGTCACGGCAGACGGTGCCTACGACACCCGCAAGTGCCACGATGCCATCGCTGACCGCGATGCCCATGCCGTCATACCGCCCCGCAGGAACGCCAGGCCGTGGAAGGTGATCACAGCTGGCGCGGCCGCACGAAACGAGGCCCTGCGCGCCGCGAAATACCTCGGCCGGGCGCTCTGGCGAAGATGGAGCGGGTACCACCGCAGGAGCCGCGTCGAGACCAGGATGCATTGCGTGAAACTGCTGGGCCAGCGGCTCATGGCGCGAGACTTCGACCGACAGGTCGCCGAGCTCCAGGTCCGCATCGCTGTCCTGAACGGTTACACCGCGCTCGGCATACCCGTCACGAAAGCTGTGGGATAAGTCTGTCCGGGGAAAGGGGAACCTCGGCGTTCAGCCGATTTGTGCAACAGAGCCAGGTGAGAGACCGAACATGAGCCCGATCGAAGCGCTGGATTACGCTGGCGTCGCCCTCTTCGCCGCGACCGGCGCGCTTGCCGCGTCGCGCAAGCAGCTCGACATCATCGGCTTCCTGTTTCTCGCGGCCGCGACCGGCATCGGGGGTGGCACCACGCGCGACCTGATGCTTGGCGTGCCGGTGTTCTGGGTCGACCAGCCCGTCTACCTTCTGATCTGCGCGGCGACCGCCGGTCTGGTCTACTTCACCGCGCACCTGATCGAGTCTCGGTACCGGCTGCTCTTGTGGCTCGACGCGGTCGCGCTCGCCGCCTACGGCATCTTCGGGGCTCACAAGGGCCTTCTTGTGACAGGGTCGCCGACCGTGGCGGTCGTCATGGGCGTCCTCACCGGTACGCTGGGCGGCATCATCCGCGACGTGCTGGCCCGCGAGCCGTCAGTGCTGCTTCGGAAGGAAGTCTACGTCGCGGCGGTCCTTGCCGGCGGTGTGGCGTTCGTCGCGCTGAAGGGACCGGGTCTTCCGCCATGGGTGGCGGCGGGCACCGGGTTCGGGCTCGCGCTGTCGTCCGGGGCGGAGCACTACATCCCGGCTGGACGCTGCCGGCCTACCGGTCCAGGCCTGGCCGCGACACCGGGGGTAGTCCCTGATCGCCGCGCCCCGGAGGCCACTCTGCACAGGCGGGATGGAAGATGAACGACCGCATCGATGCCGAGCCGAGGTCGATCGCGTCCGTCATCCAGGTCAGGTCGTCGTCCGCGTCGGATACGCTGACGACGGTCGGCGCACCTGGAGGGAAAGCCGCTTCGCTCATGTGAAACAGCCCGGAGCTTCGACCACGGTTCTGTCAGGCTATTGCGACGCAGTCTCCCCAGACAGTCAAGCTGACCTCTCATGCCAGGGAAAGGCCGCGCCACTCGGCGAGATCGGCGGCACGGTTCTGCTTGAAAGTCGAGCGGGAGGAGAGGCTGCGTTCGAAGTTGAGCCGGTTTGCTTCAAGTCTCCCCGAACACACGTCAAGCGCCGAAGACAGTGCGCCACAACTCGATCACTGGCTGCACACCGTTCAGAAGCTCGTCGATTGTCAGATCCGCCGTCGGAATCTCGTCCAAGGCTCTCGCCCCCGCAGGTGGTGAAACTTCCGGACGCAGTGGCTGCAGACCGTTGGCAACCATCAGTTCGGAAGCCTGTACGCTCAGCAGGAAGTTGACGAAAAGCTCAGCTGCGTTCGGGTGCGGAGCTTCTGCCGGAATCGCCGTGCCGCTCAGCGTCAGCTTCGCGCCATCGGTTGGGTAGATAATCTCGATCGGATTGCCTTCCCCCTTCAGCCTCGTGACCGTTCCCAATGTGCCGATCCCGATGGAGCGCTCCCCCGCAACAAGAGTCTGCGGCGGGTCGGAGAGTGACCGACCGATCAGCGGGTCGTTTGCCTCGAGCCGTTCGAAGAATTCCTCACCATAGAAGCGCCGCATCAGTACTGCCCACGATCCTGTCGATCCGGAGAAGCCCGGATGCGACATGGCGATCTTCCCCTTCCACGCCGGATCCATCAGGTCGTCCCAGTTGTCCGGCGCTTCTTCGGCAGAAACAAGATCGGTGTTGTAGGCCATTACAGTCGGATTGGCAGATGTCGTGTGCCAGTAGCCCTCTGGCTCCATCCCGACAAAGAGGCTGCGCAACTTCGGCCCGTTCTCGAGTTGCACCGCCATCAACTGACCCTTGCTCTGCAATTCGACGAGGTGCGTCTGGTCACTTCCGCTGAACACGTCCGCCTGTGAGAGACCGTTCGCCAGGTCCTGCGACAGGCGTGCATAGATCACCTGACCTGTGGCCCTGATCACATTGACCTCGACGCCCGGATAGGTCTCGGTGAAAGCGCTCGAGATGGCTTCGGCGACGCTGGTGGTGAACTGCGCGACATACCAGGTCAGTTCGCCTTCTGTCTTGGCGGATTCGTAAAGAGCTGCCTCCGTCTCCGTCATCTGCGCTGACAATGGAGTGGTCAGCAGAACCATCGCGGCGCCGATCGCCGTAAGTTGATGTCTCATATTTCAAGTCTCCTCCTCCTGGCGTGGGATCAGGCTGCGTGCATGCGGAAACCGAAGGTCAGGCGTCCGGATGGGGTTCGCATGGTCACACAGTTCACGGCGCTACGGCACTTTTACGGTCCACGTGGCTGAGCGCAGGCCTCGTTGCAGGGTCTCGATATCGTTCTTGTCCTGCCGAGGAAGCGCGACAATCCTGTCGGCATGATCGCCGCCGATGAACCTCATCGTCCTGCCCCTCCGGATCGGAGCGTGCAGCCGTCTGAACTTCAGGACAAGGCGCAAGACCTGACAATCGTCGCAGCATTTCTCGATCATCGGTCACGGCAGCGCCGCCGTTCCGCCGATGGGACCTGCCCGCAAAGATGCTCTATCGACCGCTGACACGAGAAACGGGAATCCGGCGACCGCGGTATCTGCCAGCCTGATCGGGGCACGAGCGGGCTGTGTGGAATGCAAGCACGAACAATCTTGCCCTTCCTGAGCACACAACCGGCTACGCCGATTCCATGGGCCTGAGGTTCCAGCTATCTCAAGCTCATGGATATCGTTCTGGTCACCGCTGTCATCGCATCCTTGTTCCTCGTCATCGGCGCGGCAGAGCCTCTCGCCGCGCGCCTGAAGCTGCCCTTCACCGTGATACTCGCCGTGCTCGGCATGATGATCGGTGCAGGTGCGATCTTCTTCCTGCGAACGGAGCTGACTGATGCGCTGAACCCGGTGGCGGAGGCGATCCTGGGGCTCCCGATCCGGTCCAACGTCTTCCTCTACGTCTTCCTGCCGACGCTTCTGTTCCAGGCGACGCTGGATATGAACCTGCGCCGGATGCTCGACGACTGGGTGCCTATCCTGGTGCTGGCGGTCGTCGCGGTGGTAGTGGCGACGCTGAGCGTCGGCTATGCCCTGTCCTGGGCCAGCGCGCTGCCGCTGGCGGCTTGCCTGCTGATCGGCGCGATCGTGTCCACAACCGACCCGTCCGCGGTGGTCACCATCTTCCGGTCGATCTCGGCGCCGCGCCGGCTCGCCCGGATCATCGAGGGCGAGAGCCTGCTGAACGACGCCGCAGCCATTGCGCTCTTCGGCCTGTTCATGGGGTTCGTGATGCTGGGATTGCCCGATCCCGACCTTGGCGAGGCGCTTGCGCGTTTCCCCGTCCTGATTGCCGGCGGCGCCTTCACAGGCTGGCTGGCGGCGCGGCTGGCTGTCTGGCTCATGGCACTGTTCTCGCGCCACGAGCTGGCCCAGATTTCGATCTCGGTCGCTTTGCCATACCTCGCCTATATTGGCGCCGAGCAGAGCATCGGCGCCTCGGGCGTCATCGCCGTGGTGGTAGCAGGACTGACGATGAATCTGACCGCCCCGGGTCGCCTGCCGCCGCAGGCGTGGACCAACCTCCGCGAGATCTGGGAGGTGCTGGCGCATTGGTCCGGGGCACTGATCTTCGTTCTTGCCGCACTGCTGATCCCGCGATTGCTGGAGGAGGTGCGCGTCGAGGATTTCGCTCTGGTGGGTGTGGTGATAATCGCCGCCGTCTTGGCGCGGGCGGTGATCCTGTTCGGGCTCCTGCCGCTCCTTGCCGCGCTGAAGCTTTCGCCCACTGTCGAGCGCCCCTACCGGGTCGCGATCCTGTGGGGCGGTCTTCGAGGCGCGGTGACGCTCGCGCTCGCGCTTGCAGTCACGGAGAGTTTCCGGGTGCCTGACGGCATCCAGCGCGTGGCGGGGATCCTCGCCACGGGTTTCACCCTGTTCACGCTGATCGTGCAGGGCACGACGCTCAGGTGGGTGATCGGCCGACTGGGTCTCGACCGGCTGTCGCCGATCGACGAGGCGCTGTCGCGTCAGGTGGTCGCCGTCGCTCTGCAGACCGTGCGTGAGGACGTGGCACGCACCACCGAGAATTACGAGTTGAGCCATGACACTGTGCGGTCCGAAGCCAAGCGCTTCGGCGAGCGTCTGGACGCGGCGGTTAGATCGGCGGAGGACAGCGCCGACATTCTCGACCGCGACCGGGTCACGCTCGGCCTGATCGCGCTGGCCGGCCACGAGCGCGACACGATCCTCGCACGCGTACGGGAACGGACAATCTCGGCGCGAATGGCGGAGCAGGTCCTGTCGGATTCGGACCGTTTGATCGAGGGCGCCCGCAACCAGGGACGCAACGGCTACAACCGCGCGGCCCGGCGCAGCGTCGCCTATGGTCGCGGGTTTCGCATCGCCCTGCTTCTGAACTATCGTCTCCGTCTGTCCGGTTTGCTGGCGCGCATGACGGCCGATCGCTTCGAGCTTCTGCTCTCGCAGCGGTTGATCCTGCGTGACCTCGGCGCCTTCATCGACGGACGCATCCGTCGCATTCACGGTCGGCGGGTGGCGGAGCTGCTGCACGAATTGCTCGCCCGCCGGATCGAGATGATCGAGACGGCATTGGAGGGGTTGCGCCTGCAATATCCGGGCTATGCGGAGGAGCTGGAACGTCGGTTCATCCGCCGCACGGCGCTTCGCCTGGAGGAACGGGAGTATACCGCGATGCGCGAAGACGGGCTGATCGGTGCCGAGGTCTACACCGCATTGATGCAAGACCTCGCTGCGCGCAGGATTGCCGCAGAGGAACGCCCGCATCTCGACATTGCTCTCCAGCGAACCGAGCTGGTTCGACAGTTCCCCCTCTTCGCCGAACTCGATGATACCGTGTTGAAGCGCCTCAGCCGCGCGCTCGAGACGCGATACGTCAACGCCGGCGAGATGATCATCCCGAAGGAGGGCGCCGCGATGAGCGTTTTCTTCATCGCCTCCGGGGCGGTGGAACTGGAATCCGCCAGCCAGACCTGGCGGCTCGGCCGAGGCGAGATGTTCGGGCAGATGGCGATCCTGAGCAGGAAGGCCCGCCTCGCCGACGTGCGTGCCATCGCTCCGTCAACTCTGCTGGTGCTCGACGAGACGCGATTCCGCCGCCTGCTGGAGCATAGCGAGGCACTTCAGGACGCCGTCCGTTCGAGCGCCCGGAAACGCGGGATCGACCCGGACAAACTCTTCGGACACAAGAGTGCCGCGCCCCCGGCCGCAGACCGCGGGTCGGGCTGACCCTCGGCTTGAGGTTTGCACGAAACGGGCCGCAGCTTCAGCTTGATCGAGTGCGAATATCCCGCGCAGGACCCTTCATCGCTCAGAAAGACCGATCCATCGCTTCCATTGAAGCTCATAACGCGGGCCGGCCTTCGACGACGACCTTGGGGATGCAATGTGCGCGGACAGCACGCCGGCTTGGGGTGCCCCGTCCAAAGTGGTCTGTTCGAGAGTTGATCCAGCTTCCGGCTTCGCAGCACGGCATCATGCATGTGCCCCTGAAAGTCTGACCGGGGGCCGACCATCGCGAAAGCTGCGGTACCCTCGCACGAGAACCGGCTCTTGGCGCAGATCCGCTACGTTCCTGAATTCTGATGTCTCGACATTGAGCCTGGCTGGACCGGGCGTTAGCACTGTGGAGCGAGTTGGCTGGCTTCCCCGTTGGCCCGTTTGCCGGCCGTGCTGTCAGCGAGTTCGGGACGCAGGCAGCGGGCCAGAATCCACTCGGGCGCGGCGCTCGCAAGTGACGCTCGCTGTCCGGCAAGATCGTCTCGCTGCCATTGCAGGTTGATCTTGTGGCCCGTGACCAGCCTCCCGGAATACGATGGTTGCGGGCCTTCTTCTCCTGTCGATTACAGTGTGAAAGTTCGTCCGGACACTTTTTCGGGGAATTGGCCGAAGCCGCGAAGCTTCGGCCGGACTGATACGGAATCGCTCTTCGGAATGGCATTCCCATATCAGAAATCATTGGGCACTGAGCGAATATTCGGTGGCATGCCGCGCGACGCGCCTCCATCTAAGCCAGCTCGCGGGGGACGGACCGCAATGTCGGCCTGTCCCCATCCACCGCGAGCGCGGCTGCCGGATCAGAGAGTTGCAGACCTCTTCCGATGGCGCGCGTTCCGCGCCCACATGTTCAGCATCTCGACCAGTGCGGAGAAGGCCATCGCCGCATAGACGTATCCCTTCGGCACATGTACGCCGAAGCCTTCGGCGATGAGCGTCGTGCCGATCAGTATCAGGAACGACAGCGCCAGCATGACGATAGTCGGGTTCTTCTCGATGAACCGGGCCAGCGGGTTGGCGGCGAGCAGCATCACCGTTACCGCGGCAACGACGGCAACCACCATGATGGGAACATGGGGCGTCATACCCACGGCCGTGATGATCGAGTCGATCGAGAACACCAGGTCCAGCACCAGGATCTGCGCGATCGCGGCGCCGAAGCTCAGGCCCACAGCCTTCCCCACCATGTTCTCCTCGCTGTCGACGGGGTCGACATGGTGATGGATTTCCTTCGTGGCTTTCCAGACGAGGAACAGGCCCCCGGCGATCAGGATCATGTCCTTCCAGCTGATCTCGTTCCCGAACACCGTGAACACCGGCGTGGTCAGTTGCACGATCCAGGCCACGGTGGCCAGCAGTCCGAGCCGCATGACGAGTGCCAGGCCGATGCCGATCCGGCGGGCGCGCTCGCGCTGCGCCTCCGGCAGCTTGTTGGTCAGGATCGAGATGAAGATCAGGTTGTCGATCCCGAGAACGATCTCCATGACGACCAGCGTCACGAGAGCGACCCAGGCAGCGGGATCCTGGATCAGTAGGAGCAGGTCTGACACGATCGGCCTCTCATCGATATGTTGCAGATCAATATCTGCACGCCACGCGGAAAATCCACCCCATGTACCACGACAGGAGCGCCTGCGTTGCCTCTGTCGCGCCGCGGGCCCGGGTCAGTTCCCTGTCTCACGCAGAGCCTCTCGGAGCTTCCTGCGCTCTTCGAATTCGCGCGTGACATCGCGCATGATTGCTGCAATCGCCGCCAGTTCCCCATCCTCGGAATGTATCGGCATGATCGAAAACTGAACGGAAATCCGGCTTCCGTCCCGCCTGAGCGCAGGCACCGAGAGAATATCGCCGGCACCGTACCGCGTCCGGCCAGTGCGCATGGTGTTGCGATAGCCCTCCCAGTGTCTCGCACGCAGCGGTTCAGGAGTGATGATGTCGAGACTTTCACCTAGCGCCTCTTGAGCGCTGAACCCGAAAATCCGTTCGGCGGCAGCGTTCCAGAACCGGATGATGCCCTCCCGATCGGAGACAACCAGAGCGTCCGGCATGTTTTCCACCAACGCTCGTGCGAGCCGCTCTGTGTCCATGACTTTCCTCCACTTGCACTGGAAGAAGCGTCGGCTGGTGTCCAACTCGGCGTGTTCCAGCCGCATGGATCAGCCACGTATCCTCTCCGCTCAGAGCATGGATCTTCGCGCCTCCGGGCGCAATCCGTGCGAGGCGACCGCCTCGCGGTTCACCGGAAACCTGTTCGTTGCGTAGGAGCGGAGCATGGCGCGGTAACATTCCGCCCCTGAGCATCGAAGCAGTGCCATCGGCCCGGAAGGGCCATTACGCAGGAGAGGGATGGCTTGAGCAACCAGCGGTCAGACGTCCGGCTACGTTTCAGGTCCGCTGCTTCACTGCGACCTTGCAATCACCGCCAGCAGGTTCCGCACCGTCGAGACATGCCACCTGCCTCCGCGCCGGGTCAGTATCCCCCGGTCATCGAGTGCCCTTGCGAGGGCCCTCAGCGTGACGTGGCCCTGGGACTGCAGGGCCGCGACCACCGGCGCGAGATCCTGCGCAAAACGATCGGCATTGGCAGCAACGAGCTTTCGGAGCGCGCTGCCATTGTCTCCGGCTCGCCTCAGAGCCGCTGCACCGTTGGGGTTGCCCAGTTTCACCCCTCGCGCCTTTGCCGCCGCCAGTGCCTCCTTCGTGCGCCGTGAGATCGCCTCCCGCTCCTGTTGGGCGACCAGCGCCATGATCCCGACCGTCAGGTCGTTGGCTTCCGGCATGTCGACCGCCAGGAACCGCACGCCGCTGTCACGCAGGGTCAGAAGGAACGCGGCGTTGCGGGATAGCCGGTCGAGCCGGGCGATCACCAGAGTGGCTCCGGTCAGCCGTGCCAGCTCGAGGGCGCGGAGCAGTTCCGGCCTGTCCGACTTCCGCCCGCTCTCCACCTCGGTGAACCGGCCGGCGAGCACGGCGCCCCGAGCGGTCGCGAACGCATCGATGGCCCTCCGCTGCGCCTCCAGCCCGAGACCTGATCTGCCCTGCCGGGCCGTGGAGACCCGCTCGTAGGCGACGTAGCGTGGAGGTGGGGCAGCAACGGTGACCATGTACAGACCTGCGCAACGTTGGTTTGGCAGTTCTGTACGATACGAAAAACCTACAGTGTAGCACCGACCTGCTGACCGGAAGCGGACTCCCGGTTGCGGCGTCAGAACACGTCCCAGTCCGGATCGGGCTCCCAGGGTTTTCGCAGGCCCGGCAACTGAACCGAAAGCCGCGAGCGCGATGACGGGGTCAGTCCCAGTTCCGCCATGTAGCGGGCCATCAACTCCCGCTCCTTGTTGGCGATGGTGAGCCATGGGGATTGCTGGACGTAGCCCGCCGGCGTCCTGAGCAGGTGCGGTGTTTCCTTCAGCTTGCGCTCCGCCTCGACCCAGCGACCGTACGACTGGCAATAGGCGGCCAGCGCCGCCCGGTCGATCATGGTCAGCATCCCGATGCGGTTCAGGTCGCGCGCCAGTCGCTTCCACTCCGCCTTTGCGGTGGGGTTCAGGTGAGCGGGACAGGTCGGAAGATCCGTCGGCGGCTTCGGCTCGTGACCGTTGATCGGCCGCTTGCCGGGATTGCCTTCCAGCACTCTCAGCCGCGTCGGCTTCGGCTTGCGTCCCCTCATCTCACGGCCCTCGCTCTCTCATCGTCTCCGCACTTCGTGCACTGCTCCGGAGCGGCTCCGCATCGGCAACACCCGCAAAAGCGGGGCTTTTGCCGCATCCGCCACGGAGATACCCGGTCGGCAATTTCGCGGGTGTGAATGAAGAGCGGGGGCGCCGGTTTCCTGCTCCGGGGCCGGGAGTATCGACCCCCCCCCCCCCCGGCTCAGCCGCTCGAAGAGCCGCCGCAGCAGGTAACCCCGCACCAGCGACAGGCCAGTGAAGACCGTGCCGAGCGTCAGGTTCTGTCCGAGGCTTGCCTGCAGGCCGATCGCGGGGAAGAGCAGCACCTGAGTGGTGAACGCCAGCGCGAACCCGGCCACGACGTTGACGACCGCTTCCAGCGCCGAGCCTCCTCTGGACTGGCTCATGTCTCGTCCACCCATTGCGTCGCCTGCTGCCGTTCGGCGATCGTGTCGAGCATCTGCGCGAGCTTTCGTGCGCCGCTCGACCGGTCGTCGCCATCGCCCGCGGCACCATCGATGATCCGCACGAGTTCCGCGTCACTGTAGCTGTCGACCACCGTGATGCCGGGAGCGGTCACATGCTCGTGCCGATCGACCTCGCGCCAGCCGGCCTGGGTCTTCAGGAAGAAGATCATCGCGGTGACGTTTCCGGCGCGCGCCTTGGCGATCAGGCTCTGGGCGACCGCTCCGACCGCACGGGCGCGACCCCTTTTATATCGTTCCGCGACCTCGTCGTCGCGGGCGAGAATGCCGTAGAAGGTCGTCCGGCCGATGCCGAAGTAGTCCGCCATCTGCTTCGAGCTGAGAACGGCGGCCAGGGTCTCCACCTCGGCCAGCTGCATCGGCGTGAGTTCGGTGGGCGTCTTCGGCATCACGCAGCCTCTCCTGCCCGCTCCCGGCCGATCTCGTCGAACGTTCGGCTGCCTCCGTCGCGGCGGGCCTGTTCCCCGGCAAAGGCCTGCCAGCGCTCCACGCAGACATCCACGTAGACGGGGTCCAGCTCCATCGCGAGGCAGATCCTGCCGGTGGTCTCGGCAGCAATCAGCGTCGTTCCCGATCCCGCAAACGGCTCGTAGACAGCCTGTCCGGGGCTCGAATTGTTCAGCATCGGGCGGCGCATGCACTCCACCGGCTTCTGCGTCCCGTGCACCGTGGTGGCGTCCTGATCCCGGGCGGGGATCTGCCACAGCGTCGTCTGCTTGCGATCCCCCGACCAGTGCGCCTTGCCCTTCACGGCATAGAGGCAGGGCTCGTGCTGCCAGTGGTAATGTCCGCGCGACAGCACCAGTCGCTCCTTCGCCCAGATGATCTGGGAGCGGATGTCGAAGCCGGTGGCGATCAGACTGTCGGCCACGGTCGTCGCGTGCAGCGCACCGTGCCAGACATAGGCGACGTCGCCGGGGAAGAGCGCCCAGGCCTCCCGCCAGTCGGCCCGGTCATCGTTGGAAACCTTGCCCGTGCGTTTCGTTCGCGAGGTGCCCGCCGCGTTGCGCCATGACGGGTCGTAGTTCACGCCGTAGGGTGGGTCCGTGACCATCAGATGCGGCCGCACCCCGTCGAGGAGCAGGGCAACGTCGTTGGCGGAGGTGCTGTCGCCGCAGAGCAGCCGGTGACGACCGAGGATCCAGAGATCGCCCGACCGGCTCACCGGCACGGACGGCGGGTCGGGCGTCGCCTCCTCCCGTGGGTCAGCGGCGCCATGATTCAGCAGCGCATCCAGCTCGGAGCCGTCGAAACCGAGATCCCCGAGATCGATGCCCATGTCGCCCAGATCCGCCAGCTCGAGACCGAGCAGTTCCCGGTCCCAACCGGCCAGTTCGGCTACGCGGTTGTCCGCGAGGATGTAGGCCCGCTTCTGTGCTTCGCTCAGATGCGCCAGTTCGATCACCGGGACCTTGTCCAGACCGAGCTTGCGGGCCGCCATGACCCGTCCGTGGCCGGCGATGATGCCGTTCGCTCCATCCACCAGCACCGGGTTGTTGAAGCCGAACTCCCGGATCGAGCCGGCGATCAGTGCCACCTGAGCGTCGGAATGGGTGCGCGCGTTCCGCGCGTAGGGCACGAGTTCCGAAACCGGATGAAGAAAGATCGACCGCGCGCCGATCGGCGTGGCCGCCTTTTCGAATTCTGTCGAAGTCCGTTTGGCCATTGCCCCCCCCGGGGGAAATCTTCTGCTGCTCCCCGGCAGGATATCAGACCGTCAAGCCATTGTATTCACGACATTTCCGGAAGATAGCCGCCACAAGACGACACTTTAGTCTCGTGCGTTCCAAACTCTTTCCTCTGCTGGCGAAAGAAGGCGCTCCTCCCGACCATGGGGGATGACAGAAATGACAGTTCTGCGGTTATCTACCGTATGCGGGGGAGCCTTCTGTTACGGGGGATAGTCCGATTTCTGTCATTTCTGTCATTCGAGAACGGGAGAGAGACGGGATCAGGTCTTCCGGCGATCCATCCAACCGAGCGCCGCAGACACACAAGCTTCGCCTTTCGCACATTGGGGGTTAGGATATTCCGGTCCGCAACCGCGCAACGGGCAGTACATGAAGCTCGCATCGATCGTCGGCGCACCTCAACTGACCCGTTTGCTTCGGGAACTGCCCGAGGCGCGGCTGCGCGATCTGTTGGCTCACGACGCGTTCTCCAAACGCATCACAAGTCACCCGGTACCTCTCGAAGGCAACGAATGGCGTTTTTCCACACGATCGCTTCTCGCCGAGTTGCCAAAAGATGATCGCTCGGTGCTCGAGCGGGAGGCATTGCGGATCGTCCGGTTGGACACGGCCCGTGCCGATGCCCTGCACATTCGCATTTCCGGCGGCCACGACTTCGATTGTCGTCCACGTACTCGAGGCCGAGGCGGGCCCACTTGCGCGCGCAGCCTGGTCCTATGTTCATCGAGCGTCCTTGTTCCGGCATGTTGAACGCGCGATGCAGGTCAGAAGTTACAGGGATCACAGAACGATTCATGAAGCCCACGATCTTCGGTCTCCTGTCCCTCTCGAGGCAGCCGAACTGGACTTTGCGACCCTGGAAACAGTAATCGCAGACCGGCTCGGCCTCGTGGATGGATGCAGTGTCGAGGCTGTCGAACTCCCGGCAACAAACAGTTCCGAGCGGGAGATCATGCTGGCGGTCACGACCGGCGGAGCGCTTGCCAGTCAGCGCACATTCGAAACAGACAAAAGTGTGGGGATGATCGAGTACCGCCCGGCCAGCGAACTGATTCTCGTCTACAAACCCGACCTCGGTCGGATCGAAGTCTGCGGCCGGGACTGGACGGATCGAACCGCTGTGGCACAGGTGCTCGCATCGGAGGTTCTGGGCGAAGCCCTGTCGGAGCGTTCCCCGAACCAGCGAAACTTCGATCTGCAGCCCTTCGCAGCGACACTTGCTCCGGAAATACCGGAGCAGCTCGCGGATACCATTACCGAGTTCAGGATCACCGAGGCGCGCTTCGCCCTAGGAAACTACGATCGGAAGGTCACGATCACCGCGCTGCCGGGAGAACCGATAGCCGAGATCGCGCGCAAGGTGCTCCGCGGCCTCGGAACAGAGCACGGGCGGCCTTTCCTGTGTGATGTCGAGATCTTCCTGCGCGCCCATATCCCGGGCCTGGGCGAGCAGGCGATCCGGTTTTCCGTGAGCAATCGAAACAGATCCAACCTGCAGTCGGATCCCGACCCGGGAAAGCGCGAAATCGGGTTTGCGCTGCTCATCGCGCTCGGCGTCATGAAGGTGCCTTCTATTCCGAGCAGCGAAGAGGTCTCCGAGTTGCTTCCCGGGCTTCTCGGTCTTCTGGCACATCAGGGGGACGAGATCTCGGCACTCGAGCTGAGGGCGATCGGCGTTCCGGTCAGCCGACTGACGAACCTGTCGTTCCTGCATCGCCGCAGCATCGCTTCATCGATACTGATCGACGATGACGATGTCGGTCCGATCGAAGCGGAAGTCAGCGCCGAGCCGGCCCGTGGTATCGCCAGCCTCGGGATCGAAAACACGGATGTCCAGCTGCGACAGGAAGGCATCGATGAGGTCCTGAGCTGGGGCATCAACCGCGGCTATGTGCGTGAAGCGATACTCGAGAAACTTTCGCCTCTGGGGATCGCGTCGCGCGCGAAGTCTACAGGAGACGGCATTTTCTCGCTCGGGGATGTCCAACTCAGCGAAGAGCGGTTCACCGTCCATCTGTGGGAGACCTGTACCGGCCTCGATAATCTCGAAAAGGCCATCCGGCGCCTGCGTCGGGAACCGCAGTCCGGACCCGGCCTCGTTCTGACCGCGGCTCCTTCCCCGGTTCCCTACCTGGACTCCCGCGTCGTGCTGGACATCAACGATGTTCTGGACCCGGAACGCCGGACCGTCGATCCGGGCGTGTTTCACCAACGTCTCCGGGAGGCCCGCGCCGCGACCGACGCGGGCGAAGGCATCACGTTCAGGAACGATGGTGAAACCGCGGTTCTGATCATCCCCGGCGAGCAGCCCTGGACCATTGTCGGTGCGTCCCGTGTCGAGGCAGTCCGAAAGCTGGTGGAAGCTCACAGACAGGGCCGCTTCGGAATCCGGACCGGCGAGCTTGTCGCGCATACCGGCTCCTCTGGCCCACAGGCCGTGTTCGGACCCGAGTGGAAAACGCTGATCAAGGATCGCTACATTCACAGCCCGAAACGTCGTTTCTGGGCCCTGAAAATCGACCCAGCATGAATCCGGCATGAATTGAACAGCAGACGCGCAGCGATTCCCTCGCCGATGACACCGCCATGGCGACGGAGAGCGACATGGCGATCGAAACCCGGACAGACCTGTCCGACCTTCCCGACAGGCTGACAGAAAAGGAACTCGCGCGACACTGGCGCGTGTCCCCCAGAACACTTCAGAGGTGGCGTGAGGCGAACACCGGGCCCTGCTGGCTCAGGATCGGCGCGCGTGTCCTCTATAGCCGCCACGATGTCCTGGCCTTCGAAGAAAACCGGCGCTCGACCGGGGAGGCGGGATGATGTCCGGTTCCGGGATGATCGACAGCGCCCTCGCCTACGCAGATCGAGGCTGGCAGTTGTTTCCACTGCAAAGAGACACGAAAGGACGCTTCCCTGACGGACGCTCCAGTCAGCTTTTGCCCAGCGGCTTCTTGAATGCCTCCAGCAATGTGGATGTGATCCAACGTTGGTGGCGACGGTGGCCAGATGCCAACATCGGCCTCAGCCTTGCAGCGTCGGGCCTCGTTGCAATCGACGCAGATCTCTACAAGCAGGGCTGCGGGTGGGAGGCCTACCTTCGCGATCGGGCCATCCCCCGGACCTTCACCCAGGAAAGCGCGCGCGGCGGCCGGCACTTCGTTTTCAGAACGGTCGAGAATGATCGTTTCCGCGGCAGTCTCTGCGCCGGCGTCGACATCAAGCACAGGGGCTACATCCTCCTCGCGCCTTCGACATTCGAGGGGGCGCCCTACCGGCTGCTGGACGATTGCGATCCCGAACTCCGACCCGACTGGCTTACCGCATCATCGAGGTCGCCTGTCATCGATACCGGCTTGCAGGATTTGCCAGGGAGGGCCGGGAGGGACGAGGTCGAGGAACTGCTTTCGTGGATCGATCCGGACGCCGCTGGATACGACGCCTGGGTGGAGGTGCTGCAGGCCCTGCACGCACATTTCGAGCGCAGTCCGCTGGGGCTCGAGATCGCCGACTCCTGGTCTCGCCGCGGCCCCGCCTATCAGGAAGGCGATGTCACCGGCAGATGGCCTGGCTTCGCGGTCACGGGTGGCGTGACCATCGGATCGATCGCCCATCAGGCAAGGCAGAACGGCGCAGATCTATCCGAGATATCCCGCAAATACCGCAAACAGGGTGCCTCGATCCGGACGAAGGATCCGCGGCCGCAGGATGTGTGGCTCAACACCACAGCACAGACAACTGACCTCTCCCACGATGCGTTGGCGCTGCTGCTTGGCAGGGCGGGCTTCGACCGCGATGCGAAGTATGTCGCGTCGCAGGAGCGGTGGTATTTCTGGACGGGCCAGCAGTGGCAGGCCGACGAACATCTTCGGTCCCTGACGCGCACCCGGCAGTTCCTGCGCGAGCTCGCCGGCACTCTTCGGGCCGCTGCCGGCAATCCGATCTCCGGGACCACGGAGCGAAAGATCGGCCAGCTCAAGAGCCACGCAACGATCGCGGCTGTGGCCAGTCTCGCGCGTGGCAATCCGCATTCTGTCGCAACTGCCGACACTTTCGACAGCAAAGACTACCTCCTTGGCACTCCGGGGGGGACGGTCGACCTTCGCGTGGGCAAGTTGAGAGACGCGCGGCGAACGGATCTGATCACCCGCCTGACCTCCATCGGTCCTGCTGAACCCGGCGCAATCCCTGCGCTTTGGTTGAAATTTCTCGACGAGATCATGGAGGGCGATACGGAAGTCATCGGCTTCCTTCGACGCGCGGCCGGATATGCCCTCACCGGCGCCACCAACGAGCACAAGTTGCTCTTCCTTCATGGCTCAGGCCGCAATGGCAAATCCGTATTTCTGAACACGCTGCTGAAAATCTGGGGGGATCATGGACGTCGGGTCGCCGCAACGACATTTCTCTCGAGCAGGACGGAGCACCATCCGACGGATATCGCGGGTCTGCGCGGTGTCCGCCTCGCTGTCGCATCTGAACTCCCCCGAGGGAAGACGTGGGACGAAGCGATCATCAAGGATCTGACGGGAGGAGACCGGCTGACGGCACGGTTCATGCGTCAGGATTTCTTCGAGTTCGATCCGAAACTGACGCTCATGATCGCCGGCAACGTCCAGCCTTCGTTCCGCGGTATCGACATGGCGATCCGGTCGCGGGTGGTCCTTGTGCCTTTCGCCGTGACCATTCCGCCGGAGCGGCAGGACAGGGATCTCGAGAACAAGCTACAGGGCGAAGCGCCGGAAATCCTCCGCTGGTGCATAGATGGTGCGATCGAATGGCAGAAACGCGGTCTCGATGTCCCGGATGTCCTCGCCCGAGCATCCGAGGAGTACTTCGATGCTGAAGATGTCATCGGCCAGTTTCTTCAGGATCGCACCCGACCCGATCCGGAAGCCTTCGCGAGCGGTGCCGATATCGGCCTCCAGTTCAATCACTGGGCCGCCCTGCAGGGGCTCACCCCCTGGTCGCAACGCACGGTCATCAAGGAGCTGAAGTCGAGGGGCTATCCGGAAGCGCGGCAGAGTTCGGCAAGAGGCCTGAAGGGCCTGAGGCTCACATGAACAGCGCCGATCCCTTCCGCCGGCCGAATGCACTCCCGGCCTGCTTGATGCGGCCCGAAGAACGCCGCGCCGAATTGTGCAAGCTGCTTGCCCTGGGCCTTGTCCGCCTTCACCGGAGAAATTCCGCGACAGGCGAAGCGGACGCCGGAATACCCCTACACAACTCGGGCGACCAGAGCGGTAGTGCACCTCCCGAACGGAGGACACCATGACGACCCAAGACCCGATCCCCGCGCGCCTGGCCGCGCTGAAGACCGCCACGACGCCCGACCTGAAGCAGCAGTGGCGCGACCTGTTCGACAGCGAGCCGCCACCCTTCAACCGTCGCTACCTCGAGTCCCGCCTGGCCTACCGCATTCAGGAACTCGCCTATGGCGGGCTGAAGCCCGAGACGATCCGGCGGCTGGAACGGCTGGGCGAGGAACTGGACGGCGGCGACCGATCCAAGCGCGGCATCCGCGCCGATCGCGACCGCCCCATCACAGGCACACGCCTCCTGCGCGAGTGGCAGGGCGTCGAACAGGTGGTCACCGTCACTGCCGACGGCTTCGAATGGCAGGGGAGGCCCTACAGGTCGCTGTCCGCCATCGCCCGCGCGATCACCGGCACGCGCTGGAACGGCTGGGTCTTCTTCGGACTCAGGAACCACAGGGGGCGGAGATGACGAAGCCGCCCAACAATTCCAAGGTCGTCCGCAAGCTGCGGTGCGCCGTCTACACCCGGAAATCCTCCGAGGAAGGGCTGGAGCAGGAGTTCAACAGCCTCCACGCTCAGCGCGAGGCCTGCGAGGCGTACATCGCCAGCCAGCGGTCCGAGGGTTGGGTGCTCGTCCGCGATCAGTATGACGACGGAGGCATTTCGGGCGGCACGCTGGAACGCCCCGGCCTGAAGCGGTTGCTGGAGGATATCGAGGACGGGCTGGTCGACGTGGTCGTGGTCTACAAGATCGACCGCCTCTCTCGGTCGCTGGCGGATTTCGCCAAGCTCGTCGAGGTGTTCGACCGGAACGGCGTGACCTTCGTATCGGTCACGCAGAGTTTCAACACCACCACGTCGATGGGACGCCTGACGCTGAACATCCTGCTGTCCTTCGCCCAGTTCGAGCGCGAGGTCACGGCCGAGAGGATCCGCGACAAGGTCGCCGCCAGCCGGAAAAAGGGCATGTGGATGGGCGGGGTGCCGCCCTTCGGCTACCGCGTCGAGAACAGGAAGCTGGTGGTGGACGAGGAAGCCGCCGCGCATGTCCGCTGGATCTTCGCGCGCTTCCTCGAGACTGGGTCCTGTACGGAACTGGCGCGAGAAGTCGGCGCACGCGGCATCCGAACCCCGCGCGGGAACAGGATCGACAAGAAGTACGTCTATCGGATGCTCAGCAACCGCGCCTATATCGGCGAGGCGGTCCACAAGGGCGACAGCTATCCCGGCGAGCACGACGCCATCATCGACCAAGAGACGTGGGACCGTGTCCATGCGATGCTGCAGGAGAGCCCCCGGAAGCGCGCCGCCCGCACACGCGCCGACACGCCCGCGCTGCTGAAGGGGCTACTGTTCGGGCCCGCTGGCGCCGCGTTCTCACCGACGCATACCCGGAAGGGGGATCGTCTCTACCGCTACTATGTCAGTCAGACCGTGCTGAAGCATGGTGCTGGTTCGTGTCCGGTCGGCCGCGTGCCTGCGGGCGAGATCGAGGGCGCTGTCATCGACCAGCTCCGCGCCGTGTTCCGCCAGCCGGAGATCGTTGCGGGGACGTGGAAGGCGGCGCGCGTCCATGCTGACGACATCACCGAGGCCGACGCGCATGCGGCCCTGCAGCAGCTCGATCCGCTTTGGGACGAGCTTTTCCCCGCCGAGCAGACGCGCATCGTGGCGCTGCTGGTTGAGCGCGTAGACATTGGCACCGATGGCCTGAACGTCCGGCTGCGCGTGGACGGCCTCGGCGGCCTCGCGCGCGAGATGTTGGCTGGGGACATGGGGGCGGCCGCATGACCCGCGGCACGCCCATCCCCGAGACAGTGACGCTCCACGTCCCATTCCGCATCGTGAGGCGCGGTGGACGGAAGGAGATGCAGCTGCCGGACGGCGTCTCGCATCAAAGACGGACGGACAGCACGTTGGTCAAGGCGCTGGCCCGCGCATCCCGCTGGAAGCGCCTGCTGGAGTCGGGCGAATTCGCTACCATCACCGAACTGGCCGAGCGCGAGGGGATCGCGTCTTCCTTCCTCTCCCGCAGTCTTCGAATGACGCTGCTTGCGCCACACATCGTAGAAGCGATCCTGGAAGGGAAGCAGGTGCCTGAGGTCACGCTGGAGCGGTTGCGGGAGCCTTTGCCGGTTGAGTGGGACCAGCAGCTCCAAACCGATGGATAAGGGCTGACCCGCACGAACTCCATCGACGAGTCGCACCGACTTCCGCTAAGAATGAAGAAAAGAGTGACAACGATGGGTCCTACAGGCAACCATGACATCAGATCCAAAACCTCAAGAAAACGCTCGATCAGCTATCTTTGTCGACAAGCGTTCCGGGCAAGATGTCCTAAAGGGCTTACGCACCAATGAAGTATTTGTTGCCATAGTCGGCCCCGCCGGGTCCGGTTCTGGGACTGCAGCAAAGATCCTTAAGGCGTTTCTCGAGGAGACTGACTTTGACGTCGAAATAGTAAAGGCTAGCGCTCTAATTCGAGCGGCTGCCGAACGCGCTGGACGGCCCGTGCCGCCAACTGGTGCGCGTAAATCCATCGAAAATGTCGAAATGATGCAGGACCGCGGTGACGAGCTTCGGGAGGGAACGTTGTACTCTCGCCCAGAGGATCATTCAGCAATTGCACGTCTCGCTCTAAAGCAGATCGCCGAACTGCGAGCGACGCTTCAAGGGCAAACTTTCTCGGGTGCCCCAGTAGAGCCTGACGGGAAGCATAGGGCCTATAAAATTGATTCGCTCCGACACCCTGCGGAAGTCGCCATACTCCGCGAGGTTTACCAAGATGCCTTTACGTTGCTTGGAATTGTATGTGATCCCGTAAAGCGGGAAAAGCGAATCCGTGAAAACTTTTTCGATCGATCCCAATGGGGTGAACCGGCAGTAAAGGAGCAGGTCCGGGATTTCTTGACACGGGATGAAGATGCGCCCGAGAAGCATGGACAACATGTCTCGGATACATTCCATGAAGCTGACTTCTTTGTCGACAACTCAATCGATGCTGGCGACGATCTTGCTTTTACAGGCATGAATGATCAGCTTCGCCGCTTCGTAAATCTAATCACGCAGTCCAAGATTGTCCGCCCCACCATATCCGAAACAGCCATGCATCATGCACGCTCCGCCCAGATGAGAAGTGCTTGCTTGTCGCGACAGGTTGGCGCTGCGCTCGTGGATGCAAACGGCAATATTGTTGCAACCGGTACAAACGACGTGCCGCAAGCCGGAGGTGGCTTGTACGGAGAGGGATTCACAATACAGCTCGAAGGGGATCAAAGATGCGCTTTCCGTGACCCAGTGTTCTGTAGTAGCAACCGTGAGCAAAATAAGATCATCGAGGAGCTACTTGAAGAATTTCCCGAACTGATGGAGGGCAAAGATAAGTTTGAAGTGCTCAAGCGCATTCGCGGGACAAGAATTGGTGGCTTGATTGAATTCAGCCGCGCTGTCCATGCGGAAATGGACGCAATATTGTCCGCGTCAATTTCTGGCACGTCTCCTTGCGGCTGCCGAATGTACGTGACCACTTATCCTTGCCATTACTGCGCACGCCACATCGTGGCTTCAGGAATCGATGAGGTGCAGTTCATCGAGCCGTATCCCAAGAGCAAAGCCACTGAACTACACAGTGACTCGATAACGACCGAATCCAACGATTGGACACCTCCATCGCAGGGAGGCACTCATGTCTTGTTTCGACCTTTTGTTGGTGTTGCACCCCAGCTTTATCGAAGGGTCTTTCTGAAAGATAGAAGTTACAAGGATAAAGTAACGGGTGAATTTGTATTTGGCACCCCGGATTGGGGTCGACCGACGGAAGTCTATAAGGTTTCGTATTCGGCCATGGAGGCTGAGCTAGCCTTGGAGGTCGACAGTGCGTGATCGCAAGCTCCATTTAGTATACAGCTCAACACCGTCAGAGGTAGCCAAAACGCAAAGAGACGAGTGGGGGTTTCAAAACGCACGTCAGCTGCAATTGTTCGACAGCTTTGATGAAATTCGCATTGTTCTGGTGCCTATTGCTGAGATTTCTGCTCACTCATTCAGGAAGGCTATCCAGGAGAAGAACCCGTTACTTATAGTTGATACGAGGACTTTTCCGGACTTTTTCTCAATATTTTCATCGACTGATGAAGCATTTTCGGATTTTCGAGCAAGAGGAATCGAGTACAAGCGTATCCCATTGGAGCCTAGAGGACCTGGTGGAGATGGCTGGGCGAATCTAGACACGCTTAGACGCCTCATCGGTGTGTATCTCGAACGCAAGGCGGGCGCGCCCGTGCTACTTCTTACAAGTACGTCAAAGAAATCAGCACAGCTGGCGGCGAAGGTCCCTGGGTATCTATCTCAGGAAGTCGCCGAGACGCACCTTGAAGAATTTCCGATATGAACGAAGCCGACACCTGCAGGAAGTTCGTCGTCCCAAAGCTGCAGGAAGCAGGCTGGGATGATCGCCCGCACGCGATAAACGAGCAGAGAACTTTTACTGACGGCCGAGTTGTATTTGTCGGCGGCAAGGCTCGCCGTGGCAAGCAGAAGCGCTCAGACTATCTACTCCGATATAATCCGGATTTCCCGATCGCCGTCGTTGAGGCCAAATCCCGCTACCGGCACGCCGCGGAGGGCCTCCAACAAGCCAAGGAATATGCAGAAATCCTTGGACTTCGGTTCGCGTATTCGACCAACGGGATCGAGATTGTCGAGTTCGACTACACGACCGGCATCGAGCGAACGATTTCGGATTTCCCGGCGCCTGATGACCTTTGGGCTCGGCTACGCCGCTCCGAGGGCATTGTCGACGACCAAATGGCTGAACGGCTGCTGACGCCCACCTTTCCAGACCGAGCCAAACCCCTTCGCTACTATCAGGAAATCGCGGTGAACCGCGCTGTCCAAGCGGCCCTTCAGGGCAGGAAGCGGGCCCTCCTCACACTGTGCACCGGAGCGGGCAAGACTGCCGTCGCCTTCCAGATCTGCTGGAAGCTATGGTCAGCACGCTGGAATTCCAAAGGGGTTAACCGAAACCCGAAGATCCTGTTTCTCGCTGATCGCAACGTCCTGGTCGACGATCCGATGGCAAAAGACTTCAGCCCGTTTGGCGACGCCCGTCACAAGATAGCTGGCGGCGTGGCGGTCAAGAGCCGCGACATGTATTTCGCAATCTACCAGTCCATTGCGCGTGACGAGAACCGTCCCGGCCTCTACCGCGAGTATGCGCGCGATTTTTTCGATCTCATCATCATTGACGAATGCCATCGTGGCAGTGCGCGCGACGACAGCAACTGGCGAGAAATCCTCGAGTGGTTCGAGCCCGCGACCCAGATCGGGATGACAGCGACGCCGCGGCGAGAGGATAACGTCGACACCTACAACTATTTCGGCGATCCGCTTTATGAATACAGCCTGGCGCAGGGCATCGCTGACGGCTTCCTGGCCCCGTATCGCGTCCATCGCGTCATATCGGACTACGACGCTGCCGGCTGGCGACCAACGCGGGGTGAACTTGATCGCTATGGTCGCGAGATCCCCGACGCCGAATACTCGACGCGGGACTTCGAGCGGGTCGTGGCGCTGCGGGCTCGAACTCAGGCTATTGCGAAACATCTCGCGGGCTTCATGGCCGAGACCGACCGCTTCGCGAAGACCATCGTCTTCTGCGTCGACCAGGAACACGCGCTCGAAATGCGGCAGGCGCTCGCCGCCCTGAACACCGATCTCGTGAAGGACCATCCCGACTACGTCTGCCGCGTTACGTCCGACGAAGGCGATGTGGGAAGCGCGCACAGGGCGAAGTTTCAGGATGTCGAGACCCAGACGCCGGTCATCCTCACCACGTCGCAGCTTCTCACGACCGGCGTGGACGCTCCTACCTGCAAGAACGTCGTGCTCGCGCGGGTCGTCGGCTCCATGCCGGAGTTCAAGCAGATTATCGGACGGGGCACCCGTCTCCGGCCCGACTACGGCAAGCTCGCCTTCAACATCATCGACTACACCGGAACCGCGACGCGCATGTTCGCCGATCCCGCCTTTGACGGCGATCCCGTCCGCGAGGACGAAGCGGTCATCAATGCCGACGGCGACATCGTGGAAGAGCGCGAGATCGAAGACGTGGCGCCGGATCCGGACGATCTTCCTGAAGGGCCCGATATCCCGGATGGACCCGTCGAGTTGGGGGACGAGGGCGAGAACGGGCCCCGCAAGTTCTATGTCGACGGCGGCGAGGTAGCGATTGTCCGGCACCTCGTGTACGAACTCGATTCCGATGGGCGGCAGCTCGCCTGCCGCCAGCTTACCGATTACACCGGCGACAAGGTTCGCACGCTCTATCCCAATGCGTCGGAACTGCGCACGGACTGGCTTGACCCTGAACGCCGGGCGGAAATCGTCGAGCGGCTCGAGGAGAAGGGCATCGACCTCGACTCCTTGGCTGATGCAGTCGGAAAGCCGGAGGCCGATCCGTTCGATCTCCTTTGCCATCTGGCATATAACGCGCCGCTGCGAACCCGGCGCGAGCGCGCTGACCGTCTGCTGAGAGAGCAGGACGAGTTTCTGGACCGCTTCGGGCCGGATGCCCGCGAGGTCTTGGATGCCGTGCTTGAAAAGTATGCCGAACATGGCAGTGCCCAGTTCAAGCTACCCGACATCCTGGAAGTGCCCCCGTTCAACGAGTGGGGCAACGTCATCGAAATCGCCGCCCGCTTCGGCGGGGGCAAGGAGCTGCGCAGCGCCGTCACCGAGCTGCAGCGTCTGCTCTACACCGCTTGAATTGAAGGAGATCCAACTTGGCCAGAACCGCCCGTAAGAAGGCTGAGCCGAAGCAACTGACCACTGCCCAGCGTCTCGACAGCATCATCAAGTCCGCCCGCAAGATCATGCGGAAGGACAAGGGGCTGAACGGCGACCTCGATCGGTTGCCGATGCTCACCTGGATCATGTTCCTGAAGTTCCTCGACGACATGGAGCGGATCGAGGAGGGACGCGCGGAGCTCGCAGGCAAGGACTATCGCCCGATCATCGAGGCTCCTTATCGCTGGCGCGACTGGGCGGCGGATGCGGATGGCATCACAGGCCCGGACCTCCTGTCGTTTCTCGTTTCCGAGATGACGGAGCGTCCGGACGGCACCCGCGGCCCGGGACTCTTCGCCTATCTCCGAGGCTTGCGCGGCGACAATGGGCGGCGAGAGCGGCGCGACGTGATCGCCACGGTCTTCCAGGGCTTTGCCAACCGCATGGAGAGCGGCTACCTGCTGCGCGACGTGGTCAACCTGATCGACGGCATCCATTTCGACGGTGCTGTCAGACTAATGCGACACAGTCTCCGCAAGGACAAGCAAGCTGACCTGTCATGCCGCGAAAAGGCCGCGCCACTCGGCGAGAGCGGCGGCACGGTTCTGCTTGAAGGTGGATCGGGAGGAGAGGCTGCGCTCGAGGTTGAAATGGTTATGAACCGAGGCGTGGACGGAGGCGAACTTCTGAAGACATCCCATCTGCCGGAAACGCTGCATCGCCCGCTCCCGCCTTCGGAACGGCAGATGTGAATTCTCGGCGCGGTTGTTCTTCCACCGCCCCATCTGACGGTCGTCGCCCCGCCCCATTTCCTTCATGGCGGCGCCGTAGGTGCGCAGGCGGTCCGTCACCACGTCGTCAGGCCGACCGTGCCTCTTCATCGATTTCCTGAGGAACTTCAGTGCCGCCGCCTTGTCCCGTGTGACCGTGACAAAGCTCTCGAGCACCTCCCCCTCGTGATCGACGGCCCGCCAGAGATAGTGCTGCCTGCCGTTGATCTTCACGAACATCTCGTCGAGGTGCCACCGCCACCGGCTGGATCGCATGCCGTGAACGCGGCGCTTCCGGATCTCCGCCGCGAACATCGGCCCGAACCGGTTCCACCAGTACCGGACCGTCTCGTGGCTCACATCGACACCCCGCTCGTGCAGCAGGTCCTCCACGTTCCGGAGCGACAGAGGGAAGCGGATGTACAACATCACCGCCAGCCGGATGATCTCCGGCGAGGTCTTGAAGTAGCGAAACGGACTGGGTCTCTCGGGCATGTCGACAGCCTATGCACCCGACCTGCCCCGCTCAAGACGGTTTCCTCTGACACCTCCCACGGCGGACTTCCCGGACAGGAAGTGGGGCGCGGACATCTCCTGCATCTGGACGGCGGAGGGCTGGCTCTACCTTGCCGTCGTTCTGGACCTCTTCTCCCGTCGCGTCGTCGGCTGGGCCACGAGTGATCGTCTGAAGCGCGACCTCGCTGTCGAAGCCCTGCGCCGTGCTTTGGTGGCTCGCAACCCTGCGCCGGGACTGGTTCACCATTCCGACCGCGGGTCGCAATACTGTTCGGTCGACTATCAGGCCATGCTCCGAAAACGCGGCATCCTGATCTCGATGAGCGGGCGTGGGAACTGTTACGACAACTCGATGGTCGAGACCTTCTTCAAGACGATCAAGTCGGAGCTGATCTGGTCGGTCGCCTGGCAATCCCGCCAGCAAGCCGAAAACGCCGTCGCCAGATACATCGACGAGTTCTATAACCCCGTCAGGCGGCACTCATCGCTCGGCTTCCAGAGCTCCATCGCCTTCGAGCGGAAGGCTTAGGAAGTGAGCTAAACGCTCTCCACAAGAGCCGGGCAAGTCCACGATAACGCCCCTCCAGTTCGAGCGGCAGCAGAAATCGAGGCACGAGGGCGTCAAACCTTCCAGGGCACTAGTCCCTGAGCCGGAAAAATCTCGCCGCGTTCCTTTTCGTAAGCAGCGGCAATTCGATACACCATCGCTTCCTCACCAGGTCCTGCCGTGATCTGGAAGCCGATCGGCAAGCCGCCTTCCGATACGCCAGACGGAACCGCCACGGCCGGATCTCCGGTAAGGTTGAAGGCAATCCGAGCCTGCCGATCGTAGGTGCGATCGATTGCCGCGTCATCGTCGATCAATGCGGGATGGTGGAACGTCGATACGCAGAGCGCCGCATCGAACCCGCGCAGCGCCTCGCGCAACCGGAGAGTCAGGCGCCTGCGCTCCTTCTGTACCAGCTGGTATGTTCCGGCGTCGATGAATGCACCCGCAAGCAGCTTTGTTCGGGCCCTCCACCCGTACTCGGAACCGCGATGCTTCAGCCAGACCTGATGGACCGCGTAACTTTCCGCCTGGATGAGCAGACGGGCGCAATCGTTGAACTGACCGATCGGATCGGTTGCAATCGGTTCCACCTTTGCTCCGAGAGCGCGCATCACGGAAGCCGCCGCGTCGAGCGCGCCAAGTATCTCGGGGTCCGCGTCACGGTTGAAATCCTGCAGGATCGCGATGCGCAGGCCACGGATACCCTCATCGATCGTGGGCAGAACCGGCGCAACTCCGGTCAGGCTGGCCGGATCTTCAGGATCATGACCAAGGCAGGCTTCGAAAAGCAGGGCATTGTCCAGAACGCTGCGGGTGATCGGCCCGGCCTGGTCCAGCGACGGCGCCAGCGGAAACACACCGCGACGACTGAATGCGCCATAGGTCGGCTTCATGCCCACAAGCCCGCAGGCCGTGGCGGGATGACGGACGGATCCTGCCGTGTCGGTCCCGATCGATGCGGGCACCATACCCGCAGCCACCGCCGTACCCGAACCAGAGGATGATCCGCCAGGGTGATGCGCAGGGTTCCAGGGATTGCGCGCCGGTGGCCAGGGGGTGTCGAAGGAGGGACCGCCCGTCGCAAACTCGTGCAGAGCCGTTTTTCCCAGGATGACCGCACCTGCCGTCCGCAATCGTTCTACCACGAAGGCGTCCCGGGATGCGCTCTCCGTGATCCGGATCCGCGAATGGCCGGTGGTCGGCTGCCCCTTGACATCGATGATGTCCTTTATCGACACGGGCAGTCCGTGCAGCGCGCCCCTGACCGATCCCGAGGTACGCTCTTCATCCCGCAGCTTCGCCTCTTTCAGCGCCGCCTCTCCCTCGACGGCAATGAAAGCGTTGAGCGCCGAATCCATCGCCTCGATCCGCGCAAGGCATGCCTCTACGATCTCCCTTGAAGAAAACTCCCGGCGCTCCAACCCTTCCGCGAGTTCGGCCAGCCCCAGCTCCGTCAACCGGGTCAATCCGCGTCCCCCTTCCGCACCACCAGTTGAAGCGCGCTTTCCGCCGCGGGATCCAGACCTGCAGCGAGCCGGTTCGAGACCTCGATCTGCTTCAGGCGGCTCTGCCAAAGGCGCTGGATCTCTGCCGTGTCCAGCCATTCGAGCCGCAGTTCACGAAGCCGCGCCTCAAAAGTGGTGCGTTCTCTGGCCATGTCGCTCATCGCAAACTTTCTCCCAAGCCGGTGCTGTCAGAGCAATCGCATCAGGCCGCCTCTCTTCGTCTTCATTCTGGGCTGAAGACGCAAAAAGCCTGTCCTGCAAGGAGAAACGCTTCCCAGAACGCTGACAAAATCCACAACCGGGCCGCCGACAGCATAGCGAACCGGCTTCTTCTGACAAGACCGACAGGGCTACTGGATCATAGAAGCAGACTAGGCACCCGCCCTGCCCTGCTGGAATTCTAATGCCTTCCAGTCGGCCTCTTGAAATAGCGGAACGGGCTGCAGTTCCGCGCCATGCCAGAAGGCTACGCACCCGCTCCGGCGATAGTGAGCCGTCTGACGGTGCTCAGTTGCAGCTCAGCTCTGGCGTTGCTATGCATATCGCGAATCCGTTGGGGTGCCCCGCTTGGGGCTGAGAGGCAAACAGCCAACCCATCGAACCTGATCCGGACAATGCCGGCGTAGGGAACGGAGCACGATCTGACGCCCACTCGTGGCCGTTCTGTCCTCTCCCCCCTGTCGCCGGCGGAGAAGATGCGAACATGCCGACGACATCTGCCTTGACCATTGCAGGCTCCGACAGCGGTGGCGGCGCGGGCATCCAGGCCGATCTGAAGACGTTTTCCGCCCTCGGTGTCTACGGCACGAGCGCGATCACGGCGATCACTGCGCAGAATACTCTCGGCGTCTTCGCGGTCGAGGCCATCTCGCCCGCAGTCGTCTCGGCGCAGATCACGGCTGTACTGGAGGATATCCCGCCGCGGGCGATCAAGATCGGCATGCTGGCCTCGGCCGGGATTGTCGAGGCGGTCGCCGCGGCGCTCACCGGCCACGACGGCCCGGTCGTGCTCGACCCAGTCATGGTCGCGAAATCCGGTGACGCTCTGCTGGCGGAAGAGGCGGAGGCGGCTCTCATCGCGAAACTGCTGCCGCGCGCGGATGTGCTGACGCCGAACCTTCCCGAAGCCGCGCGGTTGCTGGGCCGTCCGCAGGCCGGGACCGCCGACGAGACGGTGGCGCAAGGGCAGGCGCTGCTGGACCTCGGGGCGCGGGCGGTCCTGATGAAAGGCGGTCATGCCGATGGACCGACCTGCATCGACCGTCTGGTGACGGCCGGAGGCGTCGTTACGCTGGAACAGCCGCGTATCGCGACGCGCAACACCCACGGCACCGGATGCAGTCTGTCAGCAGCCATCGCCGCCGAACTGGCAAAAGGCGAGGACATCGAGGCGGCAGTCCGCCGGGCGCAGGCCTGGCTGCACGGTGCGATCGGTGCGGCGGACGGGCTGGGAATCGGCGCAGGACATGGCCCGGTGCATCACTTCCACAAGGTCTGGACATGAAAGCGCGCGTCCTCGGCGCCGGCGTCGCCGGCCTCTGCGTGGCGACGGAGCTTGTCGCCCGGGGCTCCGAGGTCACGGTCTTCGACCCCGCGCCCTGGCCGGGACCGCACGGCTGCTCGTGGTGGGCTGGTGGCATGCTGGCCCCGGTCTGCGAGGGCGAGACGGCGGAGGAGCCCGTGGTCCGGCTAGGCCGGGAGGCCGCCGGGTGGTGGGACCGGCAGGGGGTCGCGGTCGACCGACGCGGAACCGTCGTCCTGGCGCTCGGCCGCGACCGGCGCGAGCTCGATCGCTTTGCGCGGCGGACGGGGGCGGATGAGTGGCTCGATGCGGATGCGCTCGCCGCGCTGGAGCCGGACCTTACCGGCCGCTTCGACCGCGCGTTGCATGTCTCGTCGGAAGCGCATCTGGATCCGCGCGCGGCGCTCGCGCATCTGCGTGACCGGCTGGAGCGGGCTGGCGCTGTCTTCGTCGCCGAACCGAGCCGGCCCGAGGGCCTGACGTTCGACTGTCGCGGACTGGCGGCGCGAGGCGTGCTGCCGGACCTTCGTGGAGTGAAGGGCGAGATGGCCGTGCTGCGCAGTGCCGACATCCGCCTGTCGCGCCCCGTCCGGCTGCTTCATCCACGCATCCCGCTGTATGTCGTGCCCCGTGCGGACGGGCTGTTCATGCTGGGCGCGACCCAGATCGAGAGCGACGACCGCCGGCGCAGGGTGCGGTCCGTTCTGGAACTGCTGTCGGCGGCCTACGCGCTGCACCCGGCCTTCGGCGAGGCGGAACTGGTGGAGATCGGTGTCGATGCCCGCCCGGCCTTCCCAGACAACCTGCCCCGCGTCACACGGCGGGGCGACACCTTCCACGTCAACGGCCTCTTCCGTCACGGCTTCCTGCTTGCTCCCGCGCTGGCGCGGATGGCGGTGGAGGCGGCTTTCGACGGCACCACACCGGAGCTTTCTTATGAAGATCACGCTTAACGGCACCCCGACCGAGGTGCAGGCCGGGACACTCACGGCCGTCCTCGACGAACTCGGCTACGGCGAGGCGAAGATCGCCACCGCCGTCAACGAAAGCTTCGTGCCGGCAGCGGCACGCGGGCAGACGACGCTGGAACCCGGCGACCGGGTCGAGGTCGTCGCGCCGCGGCAGGGGGGCTGACATGCAGCTCTACGGAACCGAAATCGCCTCGCGCCTGATGCTGGGGACGGCGCAGTATCCGTCGCCAGCCGTGCTGGCCGAGGCGTTCCGGCGCTCGAGCGCCGGCATCGCCACCGTCTCGGTCCGGCGGGAAGCGGGCGGAGAGCGGGCCGGCGACGCGTTCTGGGATCTGGTGCGCGAACTGGGCGTGACGCTGCTGCCCAACACCGCCGGGTGCCATTCGGTGCGCGAAGCGGTGACGACGGCACAGATGGCGCGCGAACTGTTCGACACGCCCTGGATCAAACTCGAGGTCATCGGCCATGCCGACACGCTCCAGCCCGACCCGTTCGGGCTTGTGGAGGCGGCGCGCATCCTGTCCGACGAGGGCTTCCGGGTCTTCCCCTACACCACCGAGGACGTGGTGCTGGCCGGCCGTCTGCTGGACGCGGGCTGCGAGGTGTTGATGCCTTGGGGCGCACCGATCGGCACGGGACTGGGGCTGACGAACATCTACGGGCTGCGTACGCTCCGCGCGCAGTTTCCGGACGTGCCGATGGTCGTGGACGCGGGCCTCGGCCTGCCCAGCCAGGCGGCGATGGCGATGGAGATGGGCTTCGACGCCGTGCTGCTGAATACCGCCGTCGCGAAGGCCGGCGACCCGGCCGCGATGGCCGAAGGCTTCGCCCGCGCGGTCGAGGCCGGGCGGTTCGCCTTCGAGGCCGACCCGATGGAGCCGCGCGACATGGCCGCGCCCTCCACCCCGGTCATCGGAAAGGCGTTTCTGGAATGACGCTCGATCGCTTCTATCCGATCTTCGACAGTCTCGCCTGGCTCGAATGCACGCTGCCTCTTGGCGTGAAGCTGGTGCAGTTGCGGATCAAGGACATGCCCGAGCCGGAGTTGCGCCCCGTCGTGGCGCGGGCGCTGGCCCTGTGCCGGTCGCACGGCGCGGTGCTGGTGGTGAACGATCACTGGCGGATCGCCATCGACGAAGGCTGCGACTGGGTGCACCTCGGTCAGGAGGATCTGGACGAGGCCGATCTGCCCGCGATCCGCCGCGCCGGACTGAAGCTGGGCATCAGCACGCACGACCATGCCGAACTGGACCGGACGGTGGCGCTGGCGCCGGATTACGTGGCGCTCGGCCCGGTCTGGCCGACGATCCTGAAGAAGATGAAATGGGAGCGGCAGGGTCTCGACCGCGTGACCGAATGGAAGCGGCTGATCGGCGATCTACCCCTGGTCGCCATCGGGGGCATGACGCCCGAGCGCGCGGCGCAGGCGTTCGCCGCGGGCGCCGACATCGTCTCGGCCGTCACCGACATCACCCTGAACGACGACCCCGACGCGCGTGTGCGCCAGTGGATCGGGGCGACGCGATGAACCGCTACGGCCGCCAGACCGCCGTGCCCGAATTTGGGCTGGAAGGCCAGGCCCGGCTGGAACAGGCGCAGGTGCTGGTGGTCGGCGCGGGCGGCCTGGCGGCGCCCGTTCTGCAATACCTCGGCGCGGCGGGCGTCGGGCGCATACGGCTGGTCGATCCCGACCGCGTGGAGGTGACGAACCTGCATCGCCAGACGCTGTTCCACGAAGCCGATATCGGCCGGGCGAAAGCCGAAGCGGCGGCGGCCGCCGTCACGGCGCTCAATTCCCGCGTCCGTGTCGAGCCGCTGGTCGCGCGTCTCGATCCGGCCAACGCGGATGCGCTCTGCCGGGGCGTGGATGTGGTCCTCGACTGCGCCGACAGTTTTGCCGCGAGCTACATTCTCTCGGACACCTGTCACGACGCCAGGCAACCCCTCGTCAGCGCGTCGGTCATCGAGCTGGACGGCTACGCCGGCGGCTTCTGCGGCGGCGGGCCGAGCCTGCGGGCCGTCTTCCCGGACCTGCCGCAGCGCTTGGGATCCTGCGCCGAGGACGGCGTTCTGGGGCCGGTCGTCGGCATCGTCGGCGCACTTCAGGCGCAGATGGCGGTGGCGCTTCTCGCCGGTCTCCGGCCCTCTCCGCTGGGTCAGCTTGTCACCTTCGACGCGCGGGGCTTCCGCTTCGGCGGCTTCCGCTTCGATGGCGCGGCCGACCCTGCGTCGCCCCCCCGTTTCCTTGCCCCGTCGGAAATCGCCGAAACGGATTTCCTCGTCGATCTGCGGGCCGAGACGGAGGCGCCGCTGGTGCATCCTACCGCCCGCCGGCTGCCCGTCGACGCCTTCGGACCGCGCGGACCCGTTCCCGCCGCCGGGCAGCGCGCAGTGCTTTGCTGCCGGTCCGGCCAGCGCTCCTGGGCCGCGGCCGAGCGGCTCGCCGCCGCCTGGGACGGAGAGATTTGCCTCGTCGCGCTTGGCGACCCAACCGGAGAGATCTGATGAAAGCCCTGCTCACCACACTCGCCTTCCTCGCCGCGACGCCCGCCGCCGCGCAGGACCGGATGACGATCATGCTCGACTGGTTCGTGAATCCCGATCACGGGCCCATCGTCATCGCGCAGGAACAGGGCTATTTCGCCGACTCGGGACTGGAGGTCGAGGTGATCGCCCCCGCCGATCCCGCCGATCCGCCGAAGATGGCCGCTGCCGGTCGCGCCGATCTGGCGATCTCCTACCAGCCGCAGCTGCATCTTCAGGTGGCCGAGGGCATGCCTCTGATCCGTGTGGGCACGCTGGTTGCCACCCCGCTCAACTGCCTGCTGGTGCTGGAGGGCGGTCCTGTCGCGGAGATCGCAGATCTAGAGGGCCGCAAGGTAGGCTTCTCGGTCTCGGGGTTCGAGGAGGCGCTGCTGTCCGCGATGCTGGGGCAGGCGGGTCTGGGAACGGTCGATGTCGAGCTGGTCAACGTCAACTGGTCGCTGTCGCCCGCGCTCATGTCCGGTCAGGTCGACGCCGTGATCGGTGCCTTCCGCAACTTCGAGCTGAACCAGATGGATATCGAGGGCGTCGCCGGCCGCTGCTTCTATCCCGAGGAGGAAGGCGTGCCGACCTATGACGAACTGATCTACGTCGCCAACCCCGAGACGATGGACCGCGACATGATCCGCCGTTTCCTCGCCGCGACCGAGAAGGCCGTGCAGTTCATCGTGAACCGTCCGCAGGAAAGCTGGGAGATCTTCGCAGGCACCTCGGCCGAATTGCAGGACGAGCTGAACGAACGCGCCTGGGTCGCCACGATTCCCCGCCTCGCGCTGCGCCCCGAGGCGCTGGACCAGGGGCGCTATGCCCGGTTCGAGGCCTTCCTGAGCGAGGCCGGGCTGGTGGAGGGGAGGCGCCCCGTCGCGAAACTCGCCATCGATCTGGGCGCGCAATGAGTTACGGCGCGACCTTTCCGCTCTGGCGGGCCGCGGCTGGCGGGGCATGGTGCGACTACACGCGCCATGCCTTTGTCGAGGGGCTGGGGGACGGCACTCTCCCGCGCGAGGCCTTCCTGCGCTATCTAGTGCAGGATTACGTCTTCCTCGTTCATTTCTCCCGCGCCTGGGCGCTGGCCGTCACCAAGGCCGAGACGCTGGACGAGATGCGCGCCTGCGCCGCTACGGTCCACGCCCTGCTGGACGAGGAGATGCGGATGCATGTCGGGATCTGCGCCGCCGAGGGCATCCCCGAATCCGACCTCTTCGCGGCCCGCGAGGCGCCGCAGAACATCGCCTATACCCGCTACGTGCTCGACGCGGGGCATTCGGGCGATTTCCTCGACCTGATGGCCGCGCTGGCGCCCTGCGTCCTGGGCTATGGCGAGATCGGCACGAGACTGGCCGCCGACCGGGGCGACACGCCTTACGGCGGCTGGATCGACACCTATGCCGGCGCGGACTACCAGCGCACGTGCGACGAGGTCGGCGCGCTGATCGACGCAGCGGTGGCGCGCCGGCTGGGGTCCGCGCCCGAGCACAGCCCCCGTTGGCCCCGCCTCTGCGCCCGGTTCGAGACGGCCACCCGGCTCGAAATCGACTTCTGGGGCATGGGCATGTCCGAATGAGCGCGGCGCCGGCGCTGCGCCTGTCAGGGCGGGCGTCGATCGGTGGTGTGCCGACCTTCGGGCCGCTGTCGCTGGACGTTCCCGCAGGGGAATGGGCGTGCCTGCTGGGCCCCTCGGGCGTCGGCAAGTCGACGCTCCTGCGCCTTCTGGGCGGGATTGCCGACGAGGTCGACTTCGACGGCGCCGCGACCGCGGGCGACGGCGTGCCACTGGCCGGGCGGGTCGCTCTGATGGCGCAGAGCGACCTTCTGATGCCCTGGCTTGACGCGGTCGCCAATGTGACCCTCGGCGCACGGCTGCGGGGCGACGCAGCCGTGCGCCACCGCGCAGGCGCGCTGCTGGAGCGGGTCGGGCTGGCCGATCATGCCGCGAAGCGGCCGGATGCTCTGTCGGGGGGACAGCGTCAGCGGGTCGCGCTCGCCCGGACGCTGATGGAAGACCGGCCGGTGGTGCTGCTGGACGAACCGTTCTCGGCGCTAGACGCGCAGTCGCGGGCCCTGATGCAGGATCTCGCCGCCAAATTGCTGGCGGGGCGCACCGTCCTGCACGTCACGCACGACGCAGCCGAGGCCGCGCGTCTGGGGCAGAGTGTGTTCCTGATGACGCGCACCGGGATCGCCCGGATTGAGGTACCGGACGCTCCCGCGCCCCGGCGCTTCGACGCACCCGAGACGTTGGCTTTTCAGGGGCAACTGCTTCGGCGGCTCATGGAGGCGCAATGACACGCGTCGCTCGGATGCTCGGGATCACGCTTCTGGTCTTGCTGGCGTGGCAGGCGGTGGTCACGGCCTTCGCGCTGCCCCGGTTCATCCTGCCCGGGCCGCGGCTTGTCCTCGGAACGCTTTGGACCAGCCAAGCCCTCATCGCCGAGCACGCAGCGGTCACCGCGCTGGAGGTTCTGCTCGGCCTCGTTCTGGGCGCGGTCTTGGGCTTTGTCTCGGCGATTGCGATGGCCGCCTCGCCACTGGCCCGGTCGCTGCTGCGTCCGATGCTGGTGTTCAGCCAGGCCGTGCCGGTTTTCGCCCTGGCGCCGATCCTGACGCTCTGGCTGGGCTACGGGCTCTGGTCCAAGATCGCGATGGCACTGCTGATCATCTACTTCCCCGTGACCTCGGCCTTCTTCGACGCGCTGATGCGCACCTCGCCCGGCTGGCTGGAGCTTGCCCGCGTGATGGACGCGCACCCTGCCCGCATCCTCTGGCACATCCGGGTGCCGGCCGCGCTACCGGGCTTCGCCTCCGGCCTGCGTCTCGCCGCCGTCTATGCCCCCATCGGCGCGATCATCGGCGAGTGGGTGGGCGCGTCTCGGGGGCTCGGCTATCTCATGCTGCTGGCCAACGGTCGCGCGAAGATCGACCTGATGTTCGCGGCGCTGATCGTCCTGGCCGTGCTGACTCTCCTCCTTCATGCCGCTGTAGATGCGCTCTGTCGATGGCGGTGGGAGAACCGAGCGCATTGATCGGTGGCGACGGGTCAGCTTTCGAGGAAAGCTGACAGCGTGATCACTGGAGCCATGTGGGCGAGCATCCCACGCGAAGTTTTAATTCTCGGAACGTGACGCAGCCTTTGTATTCTTGGCCGCATGGAAGAATTCGGCGTCCATCTGAGTACCTCCCCGGAAATCGGACAATGACGGAAGCTACGATCTGACGTCTGCTGGTCTCCAAGAACGAGAAGATCAGAACATGTCGAAACGCAGGAACCATCACGCGGGCTTCAAGGCTCGCGTGGCGCTGGAAGCCGTGAAGGACGAGCGCACCGTGTCGGAGCTGGCGGCGGAACACGGCGTGCGTCCAACGATGATCCATCAATGGAAAAAGGCGCTGCTCGAGGGGGCCTCGGACATCTTCGAACGCGGCGGCAAGAAGAAAGCCGAGGTCGACGAGGAGACGGTGCAGTCGCTGCACGCGAAGATCGGAGAGCTGGCCGTCGCCAACGATTTCTTGTCACGAAAGCTCAAGCCCTGGACCGGCAAGTGAGGCGCGGGATGATCGAACGCTCTCACCCCGCGCTGTCGGTCGGGGCGCAATGCCGCCTGCTGCCGATCTCGTGGTCGTCGTTCTACTACGCGCCGCAGGGTGAGACCCCGGTGAATCTGGGGCTCATGCAGCTGATCGACGGCAGTTCCTGGAAACCCCGTTCTATGGCGTCCAACAGATAACCTGGCACCTGCGGAACGAGGGCCACGCCGTGAACGTGAAGCGCATCCGGCGGCTGATGCGGCTCATGCGCCTGATGCCGATCTACCAGAAGCCCAACACGAGCAAGCCGGCGAAGGGGCACAAGACCTACCCCTACCTGCTGGGTGGCCTGCGGGTAGATCGGCCCAACCAGGTCTGGTGCGCCGACATCACCTACCTGCCCATGCGGCGCGGCTTCCTTTACCTGGTCGCCATCATGGACTGGTTCACCCGCAAGGTCCTGTCCTGGCGCATCTCGAACACGCTGGAGGCGGACTTCTGCGTTGAGGCGCTGAACGAGGCGATCCACCGCTTCGGCCCGCCCGAGATCATGAACAGTGACCAAGGCTCGCAGGTCACGTCTTTCGCCTGGACCGACCGGCTGAAACGGATCGGAGCCCGGATCTCGATGGACGGCAAGGGGCGCTGCCTCGACAACATCTTCACTGAGCGCCTCTGGCGGTCCCTCAAGGAGGAGTGCGCCTATCTGCGCACCTTGGAAACCGGCTCTTAGGCCAAGGCGGGTGTTAGCCGGTGGATCACCTTCTACAATTACCAGCGGCCTCTGCCGCCCATGGCGGGCAGCCGCCCGCCGTGGTCTACTTCAACCGGATCGAAACCGACCAGCAGGGGCAGAGAGTTGCTTAAATTACGTCAGATCCAGTCCAAGAGATGGGGAGTAGCTCACCCGTCGCTGTCGTTCTGGTTGCCCGGCAACCTCTGAGACCAGCGCAAGAATAATGGAGATAGTGATGAACAACGTAACGGCCGGCGGCACATCTTGGCGAGGCGTGGCCGATCTTTACCACGACATATTCCTGGGACTCGTGCTGACGGTGCTTTCGCGCAAGTCGGATGCGGATGCAGCAGAATTCGTGTTCAATATTTTCCGCCGGCAGCAAAGGGAGAAGTTCAAGGAAGGCCTGGTGAAGCTGGGCATCGATCAGGACCCTCCGGCGGTCGCGGCGGCCAAGTATCACTACCTGTCCAACAAGATCGGCGGAGTGGATGTGGAGTTCATGTACGAGAACGACCACAAAGCCTGGATACGATACTCCTCGCCCCGTTGGCTTTGGAAAGGGGTGGCGATGTGCGCGATCCCAAGAAAGGTCTCGGAAGCTATGCTATGGGGGTGGCACTCGAACAACGGCATCATGTTGGGCGCGAAATCCGTCGGTTTTGTTTGCACCAAGCAAGGTGTCGACGCGCAAGACGGTCTTGAGGGGTATTACCTCGACCATGGCCGAGATCTCGAAGCTCAGGAACGTCTCCGCTTTTCAAGGTCTGAGCAAGCACCCACGTTCGATCCGGCAAACGCTCCTGTTCTGGCATCGAGCGAATGGCCAGAAGACCGTCTGGCCAAAGCTCACCGAAACTATGCGATGGAGTACGCAAAGTCGGCTATGCTGGAGGTCATCAACACGTTTGGACCACACGAAGGTGAAGGGCTCCTGCGGATAGCGTGCCGGATCGTCGGTATGCAGGGCTATAGGGACCTGTCGATCGCCCTCGAACAATCGGACCGGCCTCTTCACGAGTTCCTTGCGGCAGTAATCGAGGCTCAGGGCGATCATGTGGAAACGTCACACGACTTTTCAGCGATCAAAGAGGTCACTCAGGTGGGGTGGAGACTTATGGGCAGCCAAAGCGAGTTTCTCGAGTCATGCAGCGCTGGATATGCCGAACTGATGAGTGGCCTTGCGTCTGGGCACAGCAGGCACCACGGCTTGGCGGCCCGCGCAGAGCCATCGGGCAGCACATGCAACTTTACCTTTACGATCACCGGGCAAGATTAAGGGCTCTGAGTAAGGGACTTCTGGCAGACATCACCGTCGTGGATCTGACCTCGGCGATCGTAGAGCCGGCCTGCACGCTGCGCTTTGCCGAGCTCGGCGCGGAGGTCATCAAGTTCGAAGCGCCCTCTAGGGACATCATGCGGCTCTGTTGCACAAATCGGCTGAACGCCGAGGTTCCCCTTTCCAGGACGGACTTATCCCACAGCTTCCGTGACGGGCATGCCGAGCGTGGTGTAGCCGTTCAGGACGGCGATGCGGACCTGGAGCTCGGAGACCTGTCGGTCGAAGTCCCGCACCATGAGCCGCTGGCCCAGCAGTTCGACACAGTGCATCTTTGTCTCGATGCGGCTCCGACGGTGGTATCCGCTCCATCGTCGCCAGAGCGCGCGGCCCGGGTATTTCGCCGCGCGCGGGACCTCGTTTCGCGGCGAGCCTTTGTCCGCCATTGGTCCGAGGACAATGGCGAGCGCTCCCGCGGTGATGGTCTTCCAGGGCTTTGCGTTCCTCCGGGGCGGGAGGACGGCATGGGCACCGCGGTCAGCGATGGCATCGTGGCACTTACGTGTGTCGTAGGCACCGTCGGCGGTGACGCTGCTGATCCGCTCGTCCGCCGGGATTTGACCGAGCAAGTCGGATAGCACTGGGGCATTACCGATGTGGCTCCCGGTGATCTCGACAGTGCGGATCTCCAGTGTTTCCTCATCAATCCCGAAATGGATCTTGCGCCAAGATCGCCGACGAAATCCACAATCGAGCCGCCGAAAGCACGTCGAGTCGGTAATTTCTGACAAGACCGGTCCGCGCTCCCTCGGCCCTCCTCCAATCCGTTCTGCTTTGACACCTCGGCTCGCGCGCCATGATCAACAGCTCCGACGAATTTCAGCACATGCCGGCGAAAGCACAGGACTAGTCATTCGGACCGCGGGTCCCAAAGCTGTCCAACAGGAGGTACCCTGATTGCCTGGGCTGCAGCGACAGGGCTGGCCCTGGGGGGGACGAGGGGGCGATGAAATGCTGGTAGTCTTCAACGGACCAGAAGGCACCTCGTACCGGCGCGTGCCGTTGATCAGGTCTCACAGCTGAATGTTATCTCGAAACGGACGCCCTCGGGGCGATAGGCGAACTCCACCTCCGCCTCCAGATCCGCTTGCAGGACAGTGCGGATCATCCGGCTGCCAAAACCCTCGCGGGTCGGCGGGACGACGGTCGGACCGTCATGCTCCTGCCAGATCAAGCGCAGCGGAGCGTTGGGGCGATCCGGCGGCGTGCAGTCGATTCGAACGTAGCCGTGCGGTGTGGAGAGGGCGCCGTATTTCAACGCATTGGTAGCCAGTTCGTGCAGGGCCATCGAGAGGCTGGTGGCCTTGTTCGCAGGCAGCATGAAGGTGGGGGCGGTCACGCGAAAGCGCTCCGGACCGCCCGCCTCCTCGGCGGTCAGCGCAAGAAGTTCCCGAAGGTCCGCCGTCTTCTGAACCTCATCCGTCAACACGTCATTGGCCCGCATCAGCGCATGCAAGCGGCCAATGAAGGGTTCACGGGACTCCGCCGGCAGCGTCTGTCTGGCGATCCCCGAGACCACTGCGAAAGTGTTCTTCACGCGGTGCTTCATCTCAGCCATCGAGACCTTCAGGCGTTCCTCTGAACGCTTGCGCTCGGAGATGTCGCGCAGGATGACCGAGTAGCTGCATGGTGAAGCAGCATCCTTCTCGGCGATTGCCACGACCGTCGTTTCGAAATGCTGCCCTCGTTCATCCTGCATCTCGGATACGGCTTCATCTGTTCCAACGCAGGTCTCCACTGCTTCCGCGAACCAGCCCGGCCGCCGGGGGAAATTGACTACAGCCTGAACCGGGCGTCCCAGCGCGGCGCTGGCCGGAATCTTCAGTAGCCGCTCAGCACCCGCGTTCCAGCTGCTGATGATGCCGTCCGGTTCCACACGCAGTATGGCATTGGGCGAAGTGCGCACGATCGCCGCCAACTCGTCGGCTTGGCGGCGTGCGACGACGAGTTCATTCTCGTATATACGACGTTCGCGGGCGTCAAAAATAGTGTAGTCGAAGCGGACGGGACGTCCCGTCTCGTCGTGCCGCGCCACGCCGCTGAGCAGGACGGGCAGCGATCCCCCGTCCGGCAGGACCATGGCACAGGAAATTTCTCGCACAAATCCCTGAATGCGCATCATCGGTGCCAGATGGGTCTCGTGATACAGGCGGCCGGGCAGAGTCAGCAGGTCAGGAAGTCGACGCGGCCTGCCGTGTTCTGCCGGTGGCAGCTGGAGCCATCGGGTCAGTGTCTGGTTGATGTAGAGCAGTCTTGCGTCGGAATCGGTGACGACGATCCCGCAGGGCGCGTCCTCAACCAGCTCGGCCAATGCTGTCGTCCGATCGCCCCCGCCGTCCATGGCAGTCAACCCTGCTGGAGAAAGGCGTGCATGGCTGCGCTGACATCCGCGGGAACCGTCATGTGGGGGCAGTGGCCCGTCGCGTTCAGCACGGTCAGCGCGGCGCCGGGCGTGTAGGTCTGCATCCACTCCGCCACCTGCATAGGTACAAGGGGATCATCGTCACAATGCAGGATCAGCGAGGGCCGGGCCGCCGCGGCGAAGGCCGGGCGCTGATCGGCCAGGAAGGTGACTCGGCCGAAGTGTCGCGCAATGGTGGGATCAGTGCGGCAGAAGCTCTGCGTCAGTTCGTGCGTGGCCGGGGCTCCGGCCGGCTGTCCGGCGATGGTCGGGGCCATGTGGGCAGACCAGCCGAGATGGTTCTCGTCCAGAAAGGCTATCAACTGCTCAAGATCCTGCCGCGAGAAGCCGCCGTGATAGTCGGTGGCGGCGTCTTCGAGGAAGGAGGGCGTCGGAGAAACGAGCACGATCCGGGAGACTCGCTCCGGCGCCCGGTTCGCGGCCAGCAGAGCGATGGTGGCGCCAATGGAGTGGCCGACCAGCACGGCGTCATCCAGGTCGAGGTCATCCAAGATCGCCAGCAGATCCTCGGCGTGCGCCTCCAGATCCGCATAGCGCTGCGGGTCGTATGCCGACAGATCCGACTGCCCCATGCCGGTTAGGTCGTATGTCACAACCCGCCAGTCAGCGGCGAAGTAGGGAATCACCTGACGCCACATTGATTGATCGCAGCCAAAGCCGTGGACCAGAACCAGCGGCCGGCCTTCGGCCGAGCCAGAAACGGTCACCCTGTTGCGCTCGATCATCATCCTGAATCTCTCCGCCGTCTCATTGTTCGTTGTGTAGATGGGTCCCTTTTTTTTCAAGTCGCTAGGACACATGTGCGTTGGCTCCCCGAAGAATGGACACAGCGCTATGTTTCCCGCCTTCATGCCCGGCCAGCCAAGGAACCTCTTCCAAGTAGTCCTGTCATCGATGCACGGCTCCCTTTGGTAGCATCATATAGTTTGGCTTGTTTCCCCGATGGCATGATCAGGGGCCAACGTATACAGAGGATTTGATAGATGATCTACTTCTGGAGCATCAACTTCAAGACCCTCGGCCACACGCAGACCGAGACACCGGGCCGCTCTGGATAATCAACATGATGCAGTCGCTCGGGGGCTTCATGGTCTGACCTGGTCGGCCACGTTTCTCTACACGCCTGGCGCGAATAGGGGCGGAAGGCCCGGCATCCGCGCCGGATGCCGGATTGCCGGTTGCGCGAGTTCTGCTATGTCGGAGCAGATGAATCCTGATTTCGAGCTTCGGCCCGGGATAGGCGTGAGCTTCGCCACCGGCCGTCACGAGTTCGCAGCTGCCGAACAGATGAGTTGCTGCGACGTCCTGCCCAAGCCGTTCAGCGATCGAGTTCTTGCACGTGCTGTCGAAGGATTGTCCGAACTCTCGCGCGAGCCCGGCTAAGTCTGCATCCGACTCTCTACAGATCAGCACCTCCTGCAACAGGTGGACCGAACATCGGCGAGAACTCTCGCTTCTGCCACCGCCTCTGCCGCACGGTTTCGGGGCAGAAAGTTCGTCCGGACACCCATCCAGAGAATCGGCCGAAGCCGCAAAGCTTCGGCCGGACTGACCGGGAGAAGGTCTTTGACGAGATCGAACGATAGACGGCACCGACGTCAGATGGCCTTGACGTCGAACTCAGCGCGCCTCCCGATGTCACCGACAAGGGCCGGGAGGTAGCATCGAGTGAAGCCGGCCGCACGAATCCGCTCGATGTCGCCGTACAAGAGGCGGCTGAGAAAACCACTTCTGACGATCGCGCCTCCGGCACAGAGTCGGTGGTCAGCTCGCGGCCACCGAAATTGATACCCTGATCGGCGGAAGCTCTGTCGAATGCTGGACCCAAGTCATCGATCGCTACCGGCGCCTGATCTCTGCCTGCTAAATAGGAAGCATCAACGCTGGATGGTCGAGCAGGGAACTATGCGGCATTCGAGGACGCGGCCCGCGAAGGTCGTGTAGGTATATGAGGCGGCAGGTTCCAGATGTCGCGGGATTATCGGAAGCCGGGCCGGAAAAGGTGAGGGCACAAAAGGCATGCGTGTAGGGGTCCCGAGCCTAGTGCGTTCATTTAACGTTGTGGCTGTTCACGTAGCTCCTCACGAAGTCTTCCAGCTCCGGCGTGTCGCACTCGAAGCCCATCTCCTCCGCCTTGCGGATCACCTCATCGCCGGTCAGGCCTTGCTCGCAGCCGACGTGCATCATCACGAAGGCACCGGACCGCTTGCCAGAGGCGCAGTGAACCAGCACCGGAGCCGGCAGGTGGGTAGCCTTTCGGCGGAAGTCATCGACAAGATCTTCGGAGAGTTTCTCGCCGTCGACCGGATGATGCAGGAAGGTCAGACCGGCCTCTCTCGCCGTCTCACCTTCCTCCTGCGGCTTCATCTTCAGCTTCTTGTCCTCGTCATCGGTCTGCATGTTGATGAGCGACTTGAAGCCCTCCTGCGCGGCCTGCCGGATCTGATCGGCCTCGGGCGCGAACTTGGCGATCGTGAAGCGATCGTTGACCTGAACCGTATCTTGCATGGTGTCCTCCTTAAATCGGTTTCTCGACGTCGTAGCCGGCAGCGCTCCAGGCCTTCCAACTGCCCGGCACGTTGCGCACCTGTCCGAAGCCGTTTCTCTTCAGCAGGCTGGCGGCAATTGAGGCGCGGAAGCCGCTGGCGCAATAGGTGGCGTAGGGAGCGGAGCGGTCGAGGTTGTCCATCTCCTCCCGCAGTTCTCCGAGGAAGGCATGGCGGGCGCCCGGGACGTGCCCGCTCTCCCATTCATCCGGCTTGCGCACGTCGAGGGGTTGCAGGTTGTCCGCCTGCTTCAGCTCATGCACAGAAATCTGCGGGATCTGCGCGAACTCCCGCCCCGCCTCGCGCCAGGCGGCCATGCCACCCGCGAGGTAGCCCCCGAAATCGGTGAAGCCGGTGCGCCAGAGCAGGCGCAACACGCCTGGAAGCTCAGTGTCCTCGTGTAGGACGAGGTAGATCGGTTTCTCCGGATCGAGCAACCAGCCGGCCCACACCGACAGTTCCGGACGCGCCCCGATATTGAGGCTGCCCGGCACGTGGCCCGCCCCAAAATCCATCATGTCGCGCACGTCGAGAACCTGCGCGCCCCCCTCCGCCGCCTCGGCAAACCGCTCCACTGTCATCGGCTCGATCCGCGGCAGGTTGCGCAGCACCTCCGGGCCCTTGGCGTTCACCTTCTTCATGCGCGGATAATGGGTCGGCACCGGCGGGGCGTCCCCCAGGATCGCCTCCTTGAACTCGTCCAGCTTCTCGATCCGGGCATAGCTGTTGAAGCGCCGCTCATAGCCGATGGTCGACGTCATCCGGTCGCCGATGTCAGGTCCGCAGGCCGACCCCGCGCCGTGACAGGGGTAGATGATGACGTCGTTGGGCAGCGCCATGAAGACATCCCGGACGGTGTGGAAGAGCTTCTCGGCCAGCTCTTCGGACTGGTCGTCGCCCAGCAGGTCGGGCCGGCCGACGCTGTCGACGAAGAAGGCATCGCCCGACAACACGCCCCACGGCGTCTCGATATCGCCGTCGAAGAGCAGGTAGGAGACGTGCTCCGGAGTGTGACCGGGGGTGAATCGCGCCTTCATGCGCATGCCGCCAAAGGTGAACTCGTCGCCGTCCCGCACGGGCTCATGCTCGAACCCGTATTCGGCCCCGCCCTCGGTGCTGACATAGAGCTTGGCCTGACCGCCGAGGCGGTCAACCAGCTCGCACGCGCCGCTGAGGAAATCAGCATGAATATGGGTCTCGAAGACATGGGTGATGGCGAGGCCGAAGCGCCGGGCGATCTCGAGGTAGATCTCCACGTCGGGGCGCGGGTCGACGACGGCGCAGGTGTGGACCGAATCATCGCCGAGCAAATAGGAGCATTCGGCGACGCCGTCGGCCAAGATCTGTTCGAAGCGTAGTGTCATCACGGGTCCCTCTTTCCGGTCAAACACATTCGTTTTGCGATCTGTTCCGGCGAGCGCCACGCAAATCGGTCTTCCAACCCAATTGGTTTGGCCTCGCCAGCTTACCCCCTGCCCGCGGGCCACCGGTCGGCACTCCTGCGATCTTCCGCACCGCCATTGATAAGTTCGGCACACGCGCAGCAACTAGAGTCGCGCAAAAGCCTATTGGGTGGTGTCTGAGCGCACATCTACAAACTGAAAACTTAGGCAGTTGCGGATGGGTCGAGGAAAGCCGCATCGATCTGCGCCCCCTTACCGACCACCCGTTCGAGGAACACAGGATCCCGTCTGTCGCCGCAGCCGGGACGGTGATCACCCTGCACCCAGATGTCGGCCGACTGCGTACGGGGCGTGGCCGGCACCGCCGGGATCACCACGTCGTCAGGATCGTCCGGACAGTCGAGGATCACGTCGATCTCGCTGTGGTGAACACCGTCAGTGTCGGATCGATATCCACGTCGATCGCGGAGAGCTCTGCCAGCTCCAGCTGCAGGATCTCGAGGTCCCACCCGGCTTTGAGCGCGATCTTGTTGTCCGCCGGCCGCAGCGCCCGCTTCTGGACGTCCGTCAAGCCGGCGAGCTCGATCACCGGCACCTCAGTCATTCCCAGGCCCCGGGCCGCGATCAGCCGGCCGTGCCCGGCGATGATGTCGGCCTCGGCACGGATCGAGTTCTACAACTGGTCGATCTAACGTCTCGGATGGGTGCGGGCATTTAGCGAATCAGACGTCAGGTCGCCGATCGGCCGGTATCGCACCGCGAACGCACGAGGATCGTCGAGCCGTCTGCCCTCGTCCGGTCTTCCACCTGACATGCTACGCCGTCCCTCCGCGGCACAGCAAGCCAGACCTCGGACTGCTGCACGGCCGCAAATCGGCTTCGAGCCCTTCTTGAACTCGACGAGGAACGGAGCTCTTGCAGTTGCAGCATGATTGAATGAAGCTCGAACGGCCGTCACTGGAAACCGTGTTGGCTCGTCTCCCCCTCGGGTAGAACATTGAACTTCACTTCTCATCGGTGAGGTCATCGAGGCGCTTGTCGGCGGGCTGGCGTTCGCCAGCGCCGAAATGCCTCGCCGGATGGAAGCCGCAAGGCGGTTGCTGCACTGAACAGTTTGCCGCTTCGGGCGATCACGATTTCCGCCTTTCCCGGCAAATCTCCAGCTATCGCAAGTATTCGCGAAGTATTCGGCGGTTTGTTGCCATGCGACGAGCCGTCTCGGCACCGCTCGAAATCTGGACGGGAACGAGATGACGCCGCCGCCGTTCTACCTTAACGGACCGCCGGGGCCACTCATCCGCCTGCGCCGCGGCAGGCCAAGACACTGGAAGAAAAGGAACGCGAATGTTTATGAAGACCAAGAGCTTCGTCGCAGCCGCCGCTCTCACCGTCGCCGCTTCGGGCGCGTTCGCCCAAGGGCAGGAGGGCCTCGTCAACATTTCCGTGGACGACAACACCGTGCAGGTGCCGATAAGTGTCGCGGCTAACGTCTGCGACCTCGACGTCAATGTGCTGTCCAGCCAGTTCGTCGGCTCCGACGAGACCGCCTGCGAGATCGATCAGGAAACCGCCGCCGCAAACGGCATCGACACCGGTTCGAACGGCGGGTCGAACTCCGGCCCGGGCAATGGTAACGGCCAGCAGGAAGGCCTCGTAAATCTTTCGGTCGATGGCAATACGATCCAGGTTCCAGTGGGTATCGCGGCCAACGTTTGCGACGTCGACGCCAACGTGATCGCCCAGCAGGTCAAGGGCACCGATGAGAGCGCCTGCGAGATCGACCAAGAGACCGCGGCCGAAAATGGCCTCGATCGATTTGGTGACATCGGCATGACCGAGGACGATGCCGGCGATGAGTCCGAAGAGACCGCGACCGACAACTGATCCGTTCGGATCGACAGCAGGAGAGCGTCCGGCCTGAGGGCCGGGCGTTTTTTTTGTGGACCAACGCGATCTGCGGACGCGGCGAAATGGACCTGCATGGCTCCGCCCGCGTCCGCCAACTGCTCGGCGAAGCAGCAGGTTCCTGCGGGCCTCATCCTATGTGGGACCGTCACTTGATCCCTCGAAGTCTGCATTGTTCGCCCGCCAATTTGTTTCCATCACGCAGCGAGCCACCGTCGCTTCCCCCAAAGGTTGGCTCTACGGATCCTGCTTTGCCCGTAGTGCAGCACTGCCGCAGCTCTCCTTCCCACCGCCGTTTCGGATCATGCGCCTTCGCAAGTGCGGCGCAGATCGCGCACCCGCAGCGAACGGCAGGAAGGTGCGCATAGAGGTCCTCGATAAGGATTGCAGCGAAGCTGGTATTGTACCGCCAGCGCGTGCGGATCTCTGCTGCCGCCTGCTATCACCCGGTCTTCCATCTGCCCCCCGCCGGCTCCGAGGGTATGTCATCCGTCCGCGGCCGGGCGAACTATTGCGGCGCTGGACTTCCCGCTCGAACAGAGCGTTGGTCGGACCACGCCCGGCCAGTCCGGGCTTCGGTCGGTACCGGCGGACTTCTCCGCCGCAGCAACCGGAGACCATCCCATGATCGACACACCCTCCAGCGATACCGAGCAGACCGCCCCCGCCGCCTTCAGGTCCGGCCGGACCGCCGCCTCCCAGCCGCGCCGCGCCTCGCGCAAGCGGACCGACGCGATTGAGACGCCCCCTGCAGCCGCGCCCGCCACACAAGCAAAGGCACCGAGCAAGCTCGATCGGATCGCGTCGCTGCTCGCACGGCCTGAAGGCGCCACCCTCGACGACCTCTGCGATGCCACCGGCTGGCAGGTGCACTCGGTGCGGGGGGCGATGGCCGGTTCCCTCAAGCGCAGGGGCCTCGTCATCACCTCCGAGAAGCACGACGGCATCCGCCGCTATCGCATCGAGAGCGCGTCGTGACGCGGAGAACCGAGATCGAGGCGGAGGTCGAGGCCCTCGCGGGCCTCGGCCTCGACGCCTTGCGCGCGATCTGGAGCGACTGCCTCGGACCGCCGCCGAAGCTCAGATCGCCCGACCTGCTGCGCCTGATGCTGGCCTGGCGACTGCAGGCGCAGCATCTCGGTGGTCTCGACCACGACACCCGCCGCAAACTGGGCGGCCGCGGCCCGACCGTGCCCGAGGGCCGGCACCTCGGCACCGGCGCGATCCTGCGCCGGGACTGGCAGGGGCAGCGCATAGAGGTGGTGATCGAGACCGACGGGTTCCGCTGGAACGGCACGCTCTGGCCCAGCCTGTCGGCCATCGCCCGTGCCGCCACCGGGACCCGCTGGAACGGTCCCCGCTTCTTCGGCCTCAGGGAGAGTGCCGCATGACCCGCGCCACGAGCCGCCCGTCAGGCCGTGCCCCGACCCGGCGTTGCGCGCTCTACACCCGCAAGAGTTCCGAAGAAGGCCTCGACCAGGCCTTCAACTCCCTGGATGCGCAGCGCGAGGCCTGCGCGGCTTATGTGAAGAGCCAGTCCAGCGAAGGCTGGAAGGCACTGCCCGCCCTCTACGATGACGGAGGCCATTCCGGTGGTACATTGGAGCGGCCGGCCCTGCAGCGCCTGCTCGGAGACATCATGGCGGGCCGCGTCGACGTCGTCGTGGTCTACAAGATCGACCGCCTCACCCGCTCGCTGGCCGACTTCGCACGCATCGTCGAGATCTTCGAGCGCCACGAGGTCAGCTTCGTCTCCGTCACGCAGTCGTTCAACACGACCTCCAGCATGGGCCGGCTGACGCTCAACATGCTGCTCTCCTTCGCCCAGTTCGAGCGCGAGATCACCGGTGAACGCATCCGCGACAAGATCGCGGCGTCGAAGCAGAAGGGGCTGTGGATGGGCGGCAACCTGCCGCTCGGCTATGATCTGCCGGTCGAGGGCAGCCGGGTACTGGTGGTGAACCCCAGCGAGGCCGATCTGGTGCGGCGCATTTTCACCGCTTATCTCGACCTCGGCTCGGTTCACGCGCTGGAACAGCATCTGCGGCAGTCCGGCATCGTCTCCAAGACCCGCACCACTGCCGCCGGTCGCAAGGTCGGGGGCCAACCATTCAGCCGCGGCGCCCTCTTCCATCTGCTGCGCAACCGTCTCTACCTGGGCGAGATCCCGCATCGAGACACCAGCTATCCCGGGCAGCATGAGGGAATCGTGGATCCGGGCCTCTTTCAGGCAGTTCAGGCGAGCCTCGACGCGAACCGCCGGCGCCGCCGGACGAGCCGGGACCGGACGGCGGCCTCTCCTCTCACGGGACGCATCTTCGACACCGACGGACAGCCGATGTCGCCGACCTTCGCCCATGGCCGCAATGGAAGGCTCTACCGCTACTACGTCTCGGCGGACCTCCAGCAAGGCAGGCCGCGCGGCGACGCGGATCCGGCGCCGAGGCGAATTTCTGCAGACGTTCTGGAGACGCAGCTTGCTCGGACGCTGAACCGCCTGCTGCCCGATGGGACCGATGATGCGGCGCGCCTCGTCGACCGGATCGAGGTGCACCGGGGCCATCTCGACCTGACCCTGCCCGTCCGCCTGCTCCGCGCGATCCGCCCGAACCTCGGCGAAGGGGAGATCGCGGAGCCCGACCCCGCCGATCGCTCCCGCATGCGGCTGACCCTGCCCGCGCGCCTGCACATCAGGTTGGGCAGGAGCGAGATAGTGGCCGGCGAACCCGATGCCCCGAAGCCCGACGCCGTCCTGATCCGGGCCCTGCGCAGCGCGCACGCGATGCTCGACACCACGGCCGATGGCGCACCCACCGTTGCGGCAGCACCTGCCTCGCCGTACCGCCGCCGCCTCATCCGCCTCGCGTTCCTCGCGCCCGATCTGCAGCGCGCGATCCTCGAAGGCCGCCAGCCGCGCGACATGAACCTCGCCACCCTGATGGACGCGGACCTGCCGCTCTCATGGACGGAACAGCGCCGCATCTTCGGCGCGCCGCACGCGTCGTGAGGCGGTCCCGGCCGCGTGTCACGCCGTGGACGCGCGTCCCTGTTGCTGTGCGGAACTACCCTGTTATCAGGCTGAAACTACCCTGATAACGCTTCAAGAATTCCCTGTTCCCGCACGGAACAGGGAATAGCCAACAAGCCATTGAAACTGTGAACAGAATCGAGACGATTGGCCTCGAAACTGCCGCTGATGACCTGTTTTTGATGCAGTTTCCCTGTAAATTCCCTGTTAACCACAGAGCGCACCCCAAACTCACCTTGTTTCCACGCGAGCAGAGACCGCGCCGTCGGACGGCCCGTAGACGCCGCAGGAAGCCACCCTGGAAGCCTCGGGGGATCGGGATACGCTGGAAAAAATCGCCCTGATACGGCGGTTTGCGCGACCGCGCGACAGTCGGAGACGGATTGCGGGGGTCGGTGGCGGAGAGACAGGGATTCGAACCCTGGAGACGGTTTCCCGCCTACACACTTTCCAGGCGTGCGCCTTCGACCACTCGGCCACCTCTCCGGTCGGGCTTCTCTACCCGATGGCGGGGCCGGGCTTCAAGAGGGGAGCAGAGGAATTTGCCGCCGGCGAGGCCGACGAGAAGACCCGAACAGGCCATGCCCCTCGCCCGGTGCGAAGGATCGGGCTTGGTCCCCGGCGCGGGGCGATCCGGCGCCGGCGCTGTCAGGTGTCCAGTGTCAGCGTCACGCGGCGGTTCTGGCGGCCCTTCTTCTCGACCTTGCCGAGCGTGACGCGGCCGATCTCGCCCGTGCGGGCGACGTGGGTGCCGCCGCAGGGCTGCAGATCCACCTGCTCGCCCCCCTGCCCGATCCGCACCAGCCGCACCCGGCCGGCGCCGCGCGGGGGCTGGACGGACATCGTCTTGACGAGGCCGGGATTCGCGTCCAGTTCGGCCTCGGAGATCCAGGTCTCCGTCACCTCGAGATCGCGGACGATCAGGGCGTTCAGCGCCTCTTCCAGCGCCGCCTTGTCTTCCGGCGCGTCGGGCATGTCGAAATCCAGACGCCCCTTCCCGTCCGAGATCGACCCGCCGGTGACCGGCAGCGGGATCACGACCGACAGCAGGTGCAGCGCGGTATGGACTCGCATGTGCGCGAGGCGGCGGTCGCGGTCGAGGTGCTGCCAGACCAGCGTGCCCGCGGGCGGCGGCGCGGCGCCCTCGGCCGGGATCAGCACGATGTCCTCCCCCTGCCCCTTCACCGTGGTCCCGACCTCCATGCGGCCGCCCTCCCAGCTCAGATGGCCGGTGTCGCCGGGCTGTCCGCCGCCCGTGGGATAGAAGATCGTGGCGTCCAGCACCACGCCGCCGTCGCCTGTCACGTCCGTCACATGGCCCTCGGCCTCGAAGAGGTACGGATCGTCGCGGTAGAGCGGTGCGGTCATCTGTGGCCTCCATCGGGGTCGAAGTCGGGGTCGGTGCCGAGGTCGGCGGGCGTGATCTGCGCGGCGGCCGAGGCGCGTTCGGTCGCGTCCGGGACCGCGGGGGGCGAAGGCGGGCGCGGCGTGTCGGAGGACGGCCCGCCGCGCAGCGTCTCGGGGTTGCGCAGCCAGACATCGCTCTGCGGGAAGGGGATCTCGATGCCCTCGGCCTTGAAGCGCTCGTGGATCTGGTGGTTCATCTCGGTCTGCACGACAAGGATCTGCGTCACGTCGCGCAGGATGCAGCGCACCTCGAAATCCAGCGACGAGGCGCCGAAGCCCTTGAAGAAGACGAAGGGCGGCGGGTTCAGCACCACGACGGGCTGCGCCTCGGCGATCTCGCGCAGGATCTGCTCGACCCGGCGGGTGTCGGATCCGTAGGCCACGCCCACGGGGATGATCGCACGGCCGGTCAGGTTGCCGCGCGTCCAGTTGGTCACCGTGCCGGACACGAGGTCGGAATTCGGGACGATCACGTCGGTGCGGTCGAAGGTCTCGATCCGGGTGGAGCGGACCGAGATCGAGCGGACGAAGCCCATGTTCGGCCCCACCTCGATCCAGTCGCCCTCCGAGATCGGGCGCTCGACCAGAAGGATGATGCCCGAGACGAAGTTCGACACGATGTTCTGCAGGCCGAAGCCGATGCCGACCGACAGCGCCCCCGCCACGTAGCCGAGCGCCGACAGGTTGATCCCGGCCGAGGTGATGGCAACCAGCGCAGCCAGGAAGATGCCGATGTAGCCGAAGCCCGACACCATCGCCGTCTGCCCGCCGATGTCGAGCCGGGTGCGCGGCAGGACGGTGTTGCGCAGCGTGCCCTGTATCAGCCGGGTGATCACGTAGCCTATGGCGAAGACCAGCAGGAAGGTCAGGAAGTTGCCGGGCGAGATGTTGGTCCCGCCGATGTCGAACCCGGCCCGGAAGCGGGCCCAGATCTCGGTCAGGTCGGTGACCCGCGCGCCCCAGATCAGCGCGAAGACGGGGACCGACAGAAGCGCCAGCATGAAGCCCGCCAGCACCGGCGGCAGCGCGTCGCGCGCGCCCTCCCGGTTGCGGGTGACCAGCACGTAGAGCTCGGTCACCACCCGTTGCAGGATCACCAGGATCCCCAGGGTCTGCAAAGAGAAGACGGTCGGGAAGATGATCGCGTATCCGGCCTTGAAATAGCCGATCCCCGCCAGCACCGGCCCGACGATCGCGATGGCCAGCACCGCGCGCGCCATCAGCAGGACCATGCGGCGCAGGAAGGCGGGTTCCTCCTCGCCCTCTTCGGTATGGCGGGCGTGGATGACCAGCAGCTGCGACAGCCGCGCCAGCATCAGCCCCGCCAGAACCAGCAGCGGGAACAGCACAACATTCGCGGTCACCGGCGTCCAGTCGACCGATGCGCCGGCCTCGTTGGCGACCAGGTAGACGAAGAGGATCAGACCCAGGGCGGTCGAATGGAAACGGCCTTCCCTGCGCTGCTGGCGGTTCAGGTCGAGGGGCGGGTCGATGACGTCCGTGACGGGAAACATCCGGCCGCCGACCCATCTGGCGATGAAGAACGACAGCGCGGCGGCCGGCAGCGCGGTCAGCAGCACCTCGGTCCGGGGGCCCACGAGTCCTGTGGTCAGACAGGCCCCGACCAGCGCGATCATCCCGCCCACGGGCAGGATCACCTGCCCCAGCGAGATCAGGAAGCCCAGCAGGTAGCGCTGCGCGGTGCGGCGGCTGTCCTGGACGCGGACGGTCAGCACCTCGGTCCAGTAGCGGCCGCGGATCAGCAGGACGAGGCCCACGATCACCAGCAGCAGCGTCGCGGGCAGAAGCTTCCGGGCCTCGGCCACGCGGACCGGGTTCTGGAACGCCTCGCGCAGTTCCGACGCGATCTGCCCGCCGTATCCCATCACCGCCTCGATGGCGCTCGGCCAGGACACCGGGTTCAGCGGCGAGGGGCCGAGTTCCAGCAGTTCGGCCGTCTGCCTTTCACGGATGATGCGGTCGATGGCGCGGATCAGCGCGTCGGCCCGGCTCCAGGCCAGGTCGGCGTTTCGGGCGGGCGCCTGGAGTTCGGCGAGGCGCGTGGCAAGCTCTTCCCGCTCCGCCGCGATGTCGGGGGGTTCGTCGCCGCTTTCCGGCGGGTCCCCGAGCGTGGCCAGCTGCGCGTTTACGGTGGCGATGGCGGCGGCGTTGGTGGTGCGCGCCGCCTCGAACGCGGTGCGCCATTCCACCAGTTCGGCGCGCAGCTGTTCCAGAGCCTCGGTCGAGGCGCGGGTGCCGTCGACGGCGTCCTCGGCCCGGCGGGCGACGTTCTCCCAGTCGGCGTAGTCGACGCCGGCCGAGGTGTCGGATTGCGCACGCACCGCGCCCCGATCGGGCCCCTGCCCGGCCGCCGTCAGCCACAGGCCGAGCGACAGCGTCAGCAGAAGGGCGAAGCGGGCGAGGAAACGCATGTCAGGTGAACACGCCGGGGATCGAGCGCGGCGCCTCGGTCAGCCAGGGCGGCGTCGGCAGCCCCTTCGAGCGCAGGAATTCCGGATTGAAGAGCTTGGACTGATAGCGGTTGCCGTAGTCGCAGAGGATCGTGACGATGGTGTGCCCCGGCCCCAGATCCTTCGCCAGGCGCACGGCGCCGGCCACGTTGATGCCCGAAGATCCGCCGAGGCAGAGCCCCTCTTCCGCCAGCATCTCGAAGACCCACGGCAGCGCCTCCTCGTCGGGGATCCGGTAGGCGAAATCCGGCGTGAAGCCTTCCAGGTTCTTCGTGATCCGGCCCTGGCCGATGCCCTCGGTTATGGAATCGCCCTCGGCCTTCAGCTCGCCATGGGCATAGAAGTTGTAGAGCGCGGCGCCCATCGGATCGGCGAGGGCCACCTTCACGCCCTTCGGCTGAAGGAAATCCGACGCGCCGACCAGGGTGCCGCCCGAACCGACCGCGGCGACATAGCCGTCCACCCTGCCGCCGGTCTGTTCCCAGATCTCGGGGCCCGTCGATTCGAAATGCGCGCGGCGGTTGGCGGTGTTGTCGAACTGGTTGGCCCAGATCGCGCCGTGCGGTTCGGATTTCGCCAGCTGTTCGGCCAGCCGCTGCGAATACCGGACGTAGTTGTTGGGGTTCTTGTAGGGCGCCGCCGGCACCTGGACGAGGTCCGCCCCCGCGAGCCGCAGCATGTCCTTCTTTTCCTGGCTCTGCGTCTCGGGGATGACGATGACCGTCTTGAACCCCATCGACGCGCCCACGAGCGCCAGGCCGATGCCGGTGTTGCCGGCCGTGCCTTCGACGATCGTGCCGCCGGGCTCCAGCTCTCCGCGCTCGATCGCGTCGCGGATGATCCACAGCGCGGCGCGGTCCTTGACCGACTGCCCGGGGTTCATGAATTCCGCCTTGCCGAGGATCTCGCACCCCGTCATCTCGCTGGCCTTCCGGAGGCGGATCAGCGGCGTGTTCCCGACGGCCCGGGCCAGGTCCTGCGCGATGTGCATGGGGTGTGCTCCTTCGTTGTCCACCCCGGCCGGCGCGATTCACGGCCGGCTCGGGCGCCCTTCGCCGGCAGTCCGCCGGTGCAGGAAAGACCTAGACGGAGGAAAGGGACAACTCAAGCGGCCCCGCGCAATCGGGAACGTTCGCGCGAAAGCCAGAGCATAAGAAGGATGAGCGGGCCGTCCACCGCCTCGCCCCGGGAAACGAGGTCCATCGCCTCGTCGAAGGACAGGAGAAGCGTCCGGATGTCCTCGTGCTCGGTCGCCACCCCGCCGCCGCCCGCGGGCAGGTCGGGCAGATCGCACAGCCCGACGAAGGTGTAGACGAATTCCGACAGGCAGCCGGTGCTGGGGTAGTAGTCGATGGCGTGCAGCAGCTCGCCCAGTTCCAGCCCCGCCTCCTCGACGCATTCGCGCCGGGCGGTGGTCTCGGGCGGCTCGCCGGGGTCGATGCGGCCCGCCACCGGCTCCAGCACCCAGGGATACGCATCGCCCCGCGCCCAGGGGCCCATGCGGAACTGTTCGGTCAGCAGGATGCGGTCGCGCACCGGATCGTAGGGCAGCACGACCACGGCATCGGCGGCGACGAAGGTCTCGCGCTCCATCTCGGCCGACATGCCGCCGGCGAAGGTCGGGCGGCGCAGGCGGTCGGTGTTGGTGGCGTAGAAGCCGAGGTGATCGCGGCGCCGCGACACGAGGCTCACCCGCTCGGCCCCCAGCGGCGTGCCGACCACCGGACGCGGACGGGCGGCGGCGCGGATGCGGGCGTCGGCGCGGACCCGCATGCTGCCGAACCGCGCCGCGAGTTCCTCGGCGGTGAAGCGGCCGTGGCAGGACATCGCCTCCTCCGCCGCCATCAGAGCCATCGGCGCCCAGACGGCGGACCAGCGGTCGAGCGACCAGGCGCGGTCAGGCTCAGAATCCGGCGTGGTGTCCGGCGCAAACTCCGACGCCGCGGCCGGCGGCGCGGGCAGCCAGGCCAGCGCCGGCCGCGCCACGCCGTCGACCTCCGGGTCGACCCGGGTCAGGACGTAGCCGAATGCGGTCTCGTACCAGTCGGCGCGGGCGAAGGCTTCTTCCGTGAAATCGGCCAGCAGTCCCTCGGCCATGCCGCCGGGCCGCGCGGCGAGGGTCGGGTAATCCTCGCCCTGCACCTCGATCACCGCGTGGCCGGGCAGATGCGCCGGCTCCACCGCCACGTCGCAGCCCGCCACGATCCGCAGCATGCCGGGATGGCGCAACGTGCCGTAGAGAAAGACCAGAGGCATCGGGCGATCAGTTCCAGCGTCGCCCGGCGATCTCGGCCAGGATGCCGCAGACGACGCCGCCGATCAGCAGGGTCAGGACGATGTCCTGGTGCATCAGATGCTGGCCGTAGTCCCGGCCGATGGGGATGATCGACATCAGCGCCTCCATCGGTCCGTCGAAGCGGCCGTTGATGGCGAGGCGCAGCATCTCGTTCAGGCAGACCAGCAGGAGGGTCCAGCCCGCCAGCAGGAGCGCGGCGGTCAGCCCGATCCCCGCGGCGGCGCCGAACCCCATCGTCCCGTCCGCGCGGCGGCCCAGCATGTACCAGCCGCAGAGAAAGCCGACCACCACCGCCACCATCACCACCCGGCCGGGATTGACGTCCTCCGGCAGCGCCTGCTTGACGAGCCCCGACACCACCCATGCAAGTATCGCCAGCATGAGCGCCGACAGGAAGCGGGGCATCGTGAGCATGGGTTCAGCGGGGCCTTGTCACCGTGATCTGGGTCACGTCACAGTTACCGCTTGCGAAAGTCGACGCGCAAGACGTCAGATAGAAATTCCACATCCGCCGGAAGCGCTCGTCGAAGCCGAGCTCGGTGATGGCGTCCCAGCGGTCGTTGAAGGTCTCGTGCCAGCGGCGCAGGGTCTGACTGTAGCTCTCCCCGAATTCGATGGACCGCGCGATCGACAGCCCCGCCCGCTCGATCTCGCGCTTCAGGGCCGAGGGCGAGGGCAGCATGCCGCCCGGGAAGATGTATTTCTGGATGAAGTCGACGCCGCGCTTGTAGGTCTCCCACCGGCGGTCCTGCACGGTGATGATCTGCAATGTCGCGTTGCGGCCCGGATGCAGGCGGTCGCGCACGGTGTCGAAATACACGGGCCAGTAGCGTTCGCCCACGGCCTCGAACATCTCGATGCTGGCGATGCCGTCGTAGCGGCCGCGTTCGTCGCGGTAGTCCTGCAGCTTCAGATCGACCCGGTCCGACAGCCCGGCCCGTTCGATGCGCTGCCGGGCATAGCTCAGCTGCTCGCGGCTGATGGTCAGGCCGGTGACGCGCAGCCCCCGCTCCTTCGCCGCGTATTCCGCGAAGCCGCCCCAGCCGCAGCCGATCTCCAGCACGTGCTCGCCCGGCTGCACGCCCATCTGGTCGACCATCGAGGCGTACTTGGCCGTCTGCGCCGCCTCCAGGCTTTCCTGCCCGGTGCGGAACAGCGCCGACGAATAGGTCATCGTCTCGTCCAGCCAGAGGCCGTAGAACTCGTTGCCCAGATCGTAGTGGTACGAGATGTTCTTCTTCGCCTGCCCGCGCGAGTTGCTCTGCATCCAGAAGCGGAACTTCTCCCACGCCCGGACAAGGCCCATGCCCGGAAAGCCGTCGTAGAGCTCTTCGTTGTCGGCGTGGATCAGGTCGTTGAAGGCCTGAAGGTCGGGCGTCGACCACTGGCCGTCCAGATAGGCGTCGCAGAAGCCCAGATCGCCCTCGCGGATCAGGCGGGCGAAGACGTCCGCGTCGTGGACATGCACCTCGGCCACCGGGCCGGGATTGCGGCCCTCGGCGCGGAACACCCGGCCGTCCGGCAGGTGCAGGTCCAGCCGGCCGTTCGGCATCCGGCCGGCCATGTCGAAGACCGGCGCGAAGTAGCGCGGCAGGTCTTTCTGGCCCGTCGTCGACGTCAGGATCATTCCAGGTTCACTCCCCCGGCCAACGCTGGCCGGAAAATCGCGCCGGCGCAAGACCTTGGAACGCCCCTGTCAGGTAGAGAGCTTCTGATAGGTCTCCAGCGCCCGCTCCCTGCCCTCGTCCAGCGCGATGATGCGCTCCGGGCGGGGATCGTCCGGCGACATGCTCCACCGCTCCGGGATCGCGTCGTACCAGGCCAGCGCGGTCTCCGTCGGCTCCGCCTCGCCCTCGGCCAGCCAGCGGCGGCGGTAGGTGCCGTCGGGGTCGAAGCGTTCAGCCTGGGTCGCGGGGTTGAAGATACGGAAATAGGGCGAGGCGTCGGGCCCCGATCCGGCCGTCCACTGCCAGCCGAGCGCGTTGTTGGCGACGTCCCAGTCGACGAGGCAGTCCTCGAACCACTTCAGCCCGATCCGCCAGTGGCACAGCAGGTGCTTGGTCAGGTACGAAGCGACGATCATCCGCGCCCGGTTGTGCATCCGGCCCGTGACGAACAGCTCGCGCATGGCGGCGTCGACGATGGGCTCGCCGGTGCGGCCCTGCTTCCAGGCCTTCACCTCGGCCCGGCGCTCGTCCTCGTTCCAGGGGAACTCGTCCCATTCCCGCCGCCAGTTGTCGTCCAGCATGTGGGGATAGTGGAACATCAGGTGATGCGCGAACTCGCGCCAGACCAGCTCCTTCCGGAAGGTCTCGGCGCCCTTGCCGTCCGTGTCGCCCGCGCCGTGCCACAGCTGGTGCGGCGAGATCTCCCCGAGACTCAGGTATTCCGACATCCGCGAGGTGCCGTCCTCGGCGAGCATGTCGCGCGCCTCGGCGTAGCCGTCGATCCCGTCCTTCAGGAACTGCGCGAAACGGCGCTGCGCCGCCGCCTCGCCCGGCTCCACGTGCCGGGCCACCACCGCCGCGCCGCGCCGCATCGCCGCGCCGAGCCGCCAGTCGGCCAGCGTGTCGCTGCCCGGCCAGGAGGCGGGCGCGGTCGGCGTCGGCACCGGCTTCGGCGCGGCGACCTCCCTGCCCTTCACCTCTCGCCACATGGGGGTGAAGACCTTGTAGGGCCCGCCCGATTTCGTCTCCACCTCCCAGGGTTCGAACATCAGGTGCCCGCCGAAGCTGCGAGCCGCGATGCCGCGATCCTTCAGCGCCGATTTCACCCGCTCGTCCCGTTCGCGCGAGACGGGATCGTAGAGCCGCGACCAGTGGACGGCGCCGGCGCCCGTCTCCTCGATCAGCTCCTCCAGCACCTCCAGCGCCGGTCCCGCGCGCAGGATCAGGCGCGAGCCGGCCTCCCTCAGCGCCTCGGCGAAGACCTCCAGCCCCTGCCCCAGACGCCATTGCGGCGCGGCCATCAGGCTGTCGACCGTGCTGTCGCGGATGAACACCGGGATCACCGCCCGCCCGTCCGCGGCCGCGGCATGCAGGGCGGGGTTGTCGGTCAGGCGCAGGTCGCGCCGGAACCACATGATGCAGGGGCCGTCGCCACCGCCGTTCTCCGGGCCGTCGGACATGGGTCGGCCTCTCTGATCCTTCGTCTGTCGATCACTACGCGCGAAGGGCCTCGACGGTTCAGCAGGTATCTACAGAACCGCGTCGAGGGCGGCGATCAGCCGATCGATCTCTGCCTGCGTCGTGTAGTGCAGGAAGCTCAGCCGCAGCACGCCGCGGTCGCTTCGCACGCCCTGCGCCTCCAGCGCCCGCACCGCGTAGAAATCGCCCCCGCCGGCCATGATCCCGTGCCCGGCCAGCGCCTGCGCCACCTCGAACCCCGGCGCGCGGCACTCCACGGCGATGGTCGGCGCGCGGCCCTCTGACCGGCGCGGACCCAGCAGCCGCAGGTCGTTGCGCGCGCCGATCCACTCCAGCAGCGGCCGCGACAGCGCCACCTCGTGCGCACGGAAGAGATCGTGGACCCGCGCCGCCCGCTCGGCGGGCGTGCCGGAGCCGCCGCCGTGGTGGGCGTCCACCGCCTCGATATAGTCGGCGATGCCGGCACAGGCGGCGATCTGGGCGTGATCCGGCCCGGCGGGGGTGAACTTCTTCGCCGGATTGGCGGCGTTGAAGTAGTGCCCCTGGTTCGGCAGCAGATCGGCCAGGGCGCGGCGGATGACCATCGCCCCCTGATGCGGCCCCCAGGTCTTGTAGGTCGAGAAGAGGTAGATGTCCGCCCCCAGATCGCCGACATTCGGCAGACCGTGCGGCGCGTAGCTGACCCCGTCGACGCAGGTGAAGGCCCCGGCGGCATGGGCGATGGCGGTGATCTCCTGCACCGGGTTCACCTCTCCCACCACGTTCGAGCAGTGCGGGAAGCAGACGAGGCGCACTTTCTCGTCCAGCAGATCCTCCAGCGCGGCGGGGTCCAGATGGCCGGTCTCGGGGTCGATCTTCCACTCGCGGACCTCGAACCCCTCCTCGGCCAGCCGCCGCCAGGGGCCGGAATTGGCCTCGTGATCCTGATCCGTCACCACTATCGCCTCGCCCGGCGACAGGAACCGGCGGAAGGCCTGGGCCAGCACATAGGTGTTCTGGGTGGTCGACGGGCCGAAGGACAGCTCATCCGCCGCCACGCCCAGCATCGCCGCCAGGCGCTCGCGCGCCTCGTCCATCTCGGCCCCGCCGAGGCGCGAGGCCTGATACGCGCCGTATGGCTGCACCTTGCGCTCGCGGTAGAACCGCGTCAGCCGGTCGATGACCGGCCCGCAGGTATAGCTGCCGCCCGCATTCTCGAAGAACGCCTGCCCCGCCAGCGCGGGTTCGGCGAAGGCCGGGAACTGCGCCCGGACGAAATCCGTATCCAGTGTCATGCGCCGCATCTGACCGATCCGCCGCACCGGACGCAACACCCCTCCGGCCCCGCCGGACGAACCAGGCGGCCGGAACCGACGCAGGGCTTCCGCGTTGGACGGCGAGGGTGAAGATGAAGGGGACATTCATGTTCAGACTGGTCGCACTGGCCGCGACGCTCGCCGCGCTCGCGGGCTGCATGCCGCCCGAGACTCCGGCCGAACCGGACGGCACCGGCATCCCCGCCGCGCTGCACGGCCGCTGGGGCCTGACGGCCGCCGACTGCATCCCCGGCCGGGCCGACAACAAGGGGCTGATGACGGTCACGGCCGAAGGGCTGCGCTTCTACGAAAGCCGGGCGACGCTGGCGCGTGTGGACGAGCGGTCGATGACGCGGCTCATGGCGCTCTTCGACTTCTCCGGCGAGGGATACACCTGGCAGCGCGGCCAGATCCTCGACCTGCAGGACGGCGGCGCGACGCTGGTGCGCCGGGAATACGGGCCCGAGGCGATGGACGGGGTGCTGCGCTACAGCGCCTGCGGCTGACCGCTCACCCGCCTCCGCCATCCTCCGGCGCGGGCGCCGCGCGGCGCAGCAGCGCCTCGGCATTGTCGACGGTCAGATCCTCGCGGGTGCGCGGCAGGGCGTGCGGGATCTCCTGCTGGATCCAGTCGATCAGCCGCTCGCGCATGTGGCAGCGCAGGTCGAAGGCCTCGCCGGCGTTGCGGGCCGAGACCAGCACCCGCACCTCCATCACCCGCTCGCGGAAATCGGTGACGGCCAGATTGAACACCTCGCCGTTCCACAGCGGCGCCTGCCCCGCGATCTCGCGCGCCTTCTCGCGGATGCGGCCCACCGGCGCGGAATGGTCGAGATAGAGCAGCACCACCCCGATCAGCTGCGCGTTCTCGCGCGTCCAGTTCTGGAACGGCCGCTCGATGAAATAGCCCAGCGGCACGATCAGCCGCCGCCAGTCCCAGATGCGGATGACGACGTAGGTGGAGGTGATCTCTTCGACGTTGCCCCATTCGCCTTCGACAATCACCGCGTCGTCGATCCGGATGGGCTGGGTGACGGCCAGCTGGATGCCGGCGAAGAGGTTCTTCAGCAGCGGCTGAAGCGCGAGGCCCGCGACGATGCCCGCCGCCCCGGCCGAGGCCAGCAGCGACACGCCGTATTGCCGCACCGCGTCGAAGGTCATCAGCGCGGTGCCGATGCCGATGACGACGATCAGGATGCTCGCGACCCGGATCAGGATGCGGGTCTGGGTCACGTGCTTGCGCGCCAGCAGGTTGTCGGCGCTGTCGAGGCTGAAGCGGCGCAGGTGGATCGTGCCCCAGATGTCCAGCGCGATGCGCAGCATCCAGGCGACCAGCAGGATCGCGCAGACCAGCAGCAGGTGGCGCAGATCGCCCGCGGTATTCGCGGCCACTGGCGCGACGGAGATGCCGATGCTCAGGCCCAAGGCCATCAGGCCCAGCTGCGCGGGCCGGCGGGTGCGCGTCAGGATCGACCGGCGCAGCAGGTCGTCGCGGCGCACGAGGCGGATCAGCACCTCGAAGGCCAGCCGCCAGACCAGCAGGCCCAGCAGCGCCCCCGTCAGCAGCACCAGCGCGGTCACCGCCCCGTCCGGCAGCCAGGCGAGACCCGCCCGCACTTCCTGTTCCAGTTCGGACATCATGCGGCTGACTTAGGGCAATGCCGCACATGACAAGGCCCGGCCGCGCGGGGCCGGGCCTTCCCGTGATGCATGGCGGGCGGGATCAGCGCCGCTCGGCCGCCAGCCCCTTCCAGATCGCCCAGCACATCAGCAGCAGGACGACGGTGAAGGGCAGCCCGGTGGAGATCACCATCGACTGCAGCGAGGCGAGCCCCCCGGCCGAGAGCAGCAGCACGATCGCCACCGCGCCCTCGAACACGCACCAGAACACCCGCTGCGGGACCGGCGCGTCGACCTTGCCGCCCGCCGTGATCGTGTCGATCACGAGGCTGCCAGAGTCGGACGAGGTGACGAAGAACACGATCACCAGCACGATCCCGATGAGCGAGGTGATCCCCGCCAGCGGCAGCGCGTCCAGCATCTTGAACAGCTGCAGCGGCAGGTCGGCGTCCTGGGCGGCGGTATAGCCGTCCTGCACGACCTGCTGGATCGCCACGCCGCCGAAGACCGACATCCAGAGGACGCAGACCAGCGACGGGATCAGCAGCACGCAGATGATGAACTCGCGCACCGTGCGGCCGCGGCTGACGCGGGCGATGAACATGCCGACGAACGGGCTCCAGGAAATCCACCAGGCCCAGTAGAACGAGGTCCAGCCCTGGCTGAAGTTCAGGTCCTCGCGTCCGACCGGGTTCGACAGCGCCGGCAGGTTCACCAGATAGGCCCAGAGGTAGTCGACGAAGCCCGTCAGGATGGCGATGGTCGGCCCCGCGATCAGCACGAAGAGCAGCAGCAGGAACGCAAGCCCCATGTTCAGCTCGCTCAGCACCTTCACGCCGCCGTCGAGCCCGCGCAGGACCGAGATCAGCGCGACGGCCGTGATGCCCGAGATCAGGATCACCTCCACCGTGTTGTTGATCGGCACCCCGAACAGCTCGTTGAGGCCCGCGTTCGCCTGGGTCGCGCCGAAGCCCAGCGAGGTGGCGAGGCCGAAGAGCGTGGCGAAGACCGCGAGCGTGTCGATGATGTGACCCCACCAGCCCCAGACCCGTTCGCCGAGGATCGGATAGAAGGCCGAGCGGATCGTCAGCGGCAGGCCCTTGTTGTAGGTGAAGAGCGCGAGGCTCAGCGCCACGACGGCGTAGATCGCCCAGGGATGCAGGCCCCAGTGGAAGATCGTCGCGGCCATGCCGAGCCGTATCGCCGCCTCTGCATCGTCCGCCGCGCCGCCGAGAGGGGCCCAGTCGGTCCGCAGACCGTCCGTGTCCGCCGTCCCCGCCATGGCGGACGAGAAGTGGCTCATCGGTTCGGACACGCCGTAGAACATCAGGCCGATGCCCATGCCGGCGGCGAAGAGCATCGCGAACCAGCCGGGATAGCTGTAGTCCGGCGTCGCCTCGGATCCGCCGAGACGGACGGAGCCCATCGGTGTCACGATGAGCACGAGGCAGAAGATGACGAAGATGTTGGCCGCGCCCAGGAAGAACCAGTCGAAGCCCTTGGTGACGCTGGAGAAGAGCCAGGAGAAGACCGTCCCGGCCTGCTCCGGCAGCGCCAGCGTGTAGAACACGAAGGCGACGATGGCGATGCCCGAGATCATGAAGACCGGGTTGTGGATGTCGAAGCCGAACGGCCCGACCTTGCCGTCGACGTTCTGCTGACCGATCTCGTAATCGGTCTGGATGATATCCGCCGAGCCCTCCGGCTCGGGAATACCCTGTGAGGTGGTTTCTGTCATCTGTCCCCCGTGAGGTTGTTTCGGCTCGCGGCTCTTGTGTCCGCTCCGTGCACCGGATGCGGTCCGAAGGGTCGACCCGTCCGCGATCAGGGAGCTTGTCCCGCCGCGGTTCACCCTTGAGGCGAAAGCCTGCCACGACCGGGCAGGAGGAGCAACCGGAACCGCCCTTTTTTCAGGCAATTCCGCATCCTGTTCCCGGCCGGCCGGGGGACGGGCCGGCGCGGAGGTCTCCGGCGGGGCGCCGCGGCGCCCGCCGGATCAGCCGTTCAGATCGACCACCACCCGGCCCTTCACCCGGCCGTTCAGGATGTCGGCGCAGAGGTTCGGCACGTCGTCCAGCGTGGCGGGCACGACCATCGCCTCCAGCTTGTCCATCGGCAGGTCGGTGGCCACCCGTTTCCAGGCGCGCACACGGTTGTCGTAGGGCTGCATCACGCTGTCGATGCCCAGCAGGTTCACCCCCCGGAGGAGGAACGGCACCACCGTCGCGGGCAGCTGCGGCCCGCCGGCCAGGCCCACGGCGGCGACGGATGCGCCGTATTTCATCTGCCCCAGCACCCGCGCCAGCATCGGGCCGCCGACCGCGTCGACGCAGCCGGCCCAGGTTTCCGTCTCCAGCGGGCGCTTCACCGTCTCGTTGATCTCTTCGCGGGCCACGATCCGCGTCGCGCCGAGGTCCTTCAGGTAATCCGCCGTCTCGGGCCGCCCGGTCACGCCCGCCACCTCGTGCCCCAGCTTCGCCAGGATCGCCGTGGCGACCGAACCGACGCCGCCCGCCGCACCGGTCACCAGCACCGGGCCGTGGCCCGGCGTCAGCCCGTGATCCTCCAGCGCCATGACGGCCAGCATCGCGGTGAAGCCCGCCGTGCCGACGGCCATCGCCTGCCGCGTCGTCAGCCCCTCGGGCAGCGGCACCAGCCAGTCGGCCCTGACCCGCGTCTTCTGCGCGTAGCCGCCCCAGTGCGCCTCGCCGACGCGCCAGCCGGTCAGCACCACCTTGTCGCCGGGCCGGTAGCGGTCGTCGGACGAGTCCTCCACCGTGCCGGCGAAGTCGATGCCGCCGACATGCGGATACTTCCGCACCAGCCCGCCGCCCGAGGGCGAGAGGCAGAGGCCGTCCTTGTAGTTCACCGTCGAATATTCGACGGCGACCGTCACCTCGGCCTCGGGCAGATCCTCCACGCCGATCTCGCGGATGTCGGCGGCGGCCTTGTCGGCACCTTCGGGGCGGTCGAGGATGAGGGCCTTGAACATGATGTTTTCTCCCGTGATTACGGTCGGTTGCGGCGCGATCCTCGTGTTGCGTGGTCGCGTCAGGCTTCGGGCATGGCGAAGAGGTCGGTATCTTCGGTCTTCGCCCCGGCGGCGGTCAGCATCGCGTGGATCTGGCCGCGGTGATGTGTCTGATGGTTGAACATGTGACCGACCAGCAGCGCAAGCGGCTTCGTCACCTCGGCCTTCAGCGCGCCGGAATACCACGTCAGGTTGCCGGTCAGGTCGAGGCTGGACAGCCCCTCCGCCCAGAGCTCGATCCGCCCGTCCATACGGAAGCGTTCGGAGGCCCATACGGCACCGGTGGGTGTCAGGCCGACGCTGCCGGGGATCCCGACCGAGGGCTTTTCCCACCCGGCAAAGCGCGACATCCACATCGCGTCGCCCCACAGCAGATGGTTCGCGGTGCCGAGGATCGAGCCGAAGAACGCCCCCCGGTCGCTGGTCAGCTCGGGCTCGGGCAGTTGCTGCATCGCCTTGCGCAGGTTGCGGTTCTGCCAGGAATTGTAGCGCGCCATCGTCACGACCCACGCGGGCGAGATCATCGGAGGCTCCTTCGTCATGCCGGCACCATGCCCCGGTGCGGGCAGAGTTTCCGCCACGTCACGGGCGGTGGCAAGACCCGGCGGCGCTCAGCGCGCGGCCAGTGCCTCGTCCAGCATCGCCTTCACCTGTGCGCGGTCCACGTCGGAGGTGACGAAGGCCTGCCCGATCCCCCCGGCCAGAACGAACCGCAGGCGGCCGTCGATCACCTTCTTGTCCTGCGCCATCAGGTCCAGCAGCGCGTCCGCGTCCGGCAGATCGCCGGGGATGTCCGACAGGTCCGCCTTCATGCCCATGGCCTTCAGATGCGCCCGCACGCGCACCGGATCCTCCTGCGCGGTCAGACCCATCCGGGCGGACAGCTCGAACGCCAGCAGGCAGCCGATCGCAACGCCCTCGCCGTGCAGCAGCCGCTGCGAATAGCCGGTGGCGGATTCCAGCGCGTGGCAGAAGGTGTGGCCGAGGTTCAGCAGGGCGCGGTCGCCCTCCTCCGTCTCGTCGCGGGCGACGATCTCGGCCTTCATCTCGCAGGACCGGCGGACGGCGCGGACCCGCGCCTCCATCTCGCCCCGCGCGACCTGCGGGCCGTGCGATTCCAGCCAGTCGAAGAAGGCGGCATCGCCCAGAAGCCCGTATTTCACCACCTCGCCGTAGCCCGACAGGAACTCCCGCTCCGGCAGGGTGTCCAGCAGCGCGGTGTCGCAGAGCACCATGGCGGGCTGGTGGAACGCGCCGATCAGGTTCTTGCCGCGTGGCGAGTTTATGCCGGTCTTGCCGCCGACCGAGCTGTCGACCTGCGCCAGCAGGCTGGTCGGCACCTGGACGAAGCGGACGCCGCGGCGCAGGATCGCGGCGGCGAAGCCCGCCAGATCGCCGATCACTCCGCCGCCGAGGGCCAGCACCACGTCGCGCCGCTCGATCCGCTCCTCGATGAGCCATTCCACGGCGCGCTCCAGGTGCGGCCACGATTTCGTCGCCTCGCCGGGCGGCAGCGCCAGGGCCGAGACCTCGATCCCCTGCCCCGCCAGCCCGTCCTTCAGCGCGTCCAGATGCAGCCCGCCCACCGTCTCGTCCGTCAGCACGGCGACGCGCGGGCGCTTCAGCAGCGGCGCGATCAGGGCGCCGGCGCGTGGCAGCAGGCCGGGGCCGATGTGGATCGGGTAGCTGCGGGCGCCCAGCTCCACGCGAAGGGTCTCGATCATGTCGCCTCCAGAACGTCGGGCCGGGTGAGCAGCGCCTCGATCACCTTGCCGGCCATCTCCTCGATCGAGAGCGACGGCGCGGCGCGCACGCTCAGGTCGGCGAGGGCATAGACCGGCACCCGCGCCTCGTAAAGCGCGGTCAGGGTCGCCAGGGGGTCGGCGGTGCGCAGCAGCGGCCGGGTGTCGCGGGCGCGCACGCGGCGCCACAGCAGGTCCAGGTCGGCGTCCAGCCAGACCGACGCGCCCCGCGCGGTGATCGCGGCGCGGTTCTCCTCTCTCAGGAAGGCGCCGCCGCCGGTGGACAGGATGCAGGGCCGATCCTCCAGCAGGCGGGCGATCACCTGCGCCTCCTTCAGGCGGAAGAACGGCTCTCCGTCGCGGGCGAAGATCTCGGACACGGTCATGTTCGCGGCCCGCTCGATCTCGTGGTCCGAATCGAGAAACGGCACGCCCAGCCGCTCGGCCACCACGCGGCCGACGGCCGTCTTGCCCGCGCCCATCATGCCGACAAGCGCCACGGTCTTTCCAAGTCGCAGCTTCATCCTCCCCGGGTCGCGCCCCCGCAGGGACGCCACAGGCCTCGGCTGTCATTCGCTCAATTCTGTGTCACCGGCCCTGAATGACGTGATCTTGCGCCTTTTGCCAGATATAACGAACGCAAATGCGGGTCGAACACCGCAGCAGGCAGTACCGGTGAAGAGGGACGCGGGCAGCTCATGTATTTCGTCATCAAGTGGTTGTTCTATCTTGCCCTCCTGCTCGGGATCGCGCTTGTTGCCTATGCTTATCTGGGGCCGTGGTTCGGGGTGGATTTCTCGCCCCAGGCCTCCGAAATCAGGACTCCGATCACCCTGGATGTGGACTGACACGCTCGCCAAGCCCCCCCTCCTCGCGGGCCTGCGTGCCCTGACGGCTGCCGTGACGCCTGCCCTGACGGTGGCCATGGCCTTCGCCATGGCTTTCGCCCTCGCCGGCCGGGCCCGGGCCCAGGCCGGGGACGATGCGCCGCTGTCGGTCATCGACTGGCTGGGCCGCGGCGAATCCGTCGCCGCCGTCGGGCCGCGCGACGACGCCACCGGCGCCGGCCGGTCGCTGGCCGCGCCGGACGAGCCGCCGGTGTCCGACGGCGCCACCGTGCCCGAGGTGACGGTCACCCCGCTGGACGAGGTCGACGACGCCGCGACCGGGCTGCTGCCCGTGTCGGTCACCGGCCTGCCGGCCGATCTGTGGCTGGGGTCCGAACCGCGGCGGCTGGCCCGGATGATCCGCGATCTTCAGGTCGACGACCTGCCGGCGATGCAGTCGCTGCTCTTCACCCTGCTGCTGGCCGAGGCGGTCGCGCCGCCCTCGGGCCGGCAGCGGCCCGATCTGCTGCTGGCGCGGGTCGACAAGCTGGTCGATCTGGGGGCGGTCGAACCGGCGCTGGCCCTGCTGGACCGCGTCGGGCCGGACCGCCACGCGGCGCTCTTCAAGCGGTATTTCGACCTGTCGCTGCTGAACGGCACCGAGGACGACGCCTGCGCCCGCATGGCCGAACGGCCCGATCTGGCGCCGGGCTATGCCGCGCGGACCTACTGCCTTGCCCGCAGCGGCGACTGGGCCGGCGCGATGCTGACCTTCCAGACCGCCCGCGCCCTGGGCGAGATCTCGGCCACCGACACCGCGCTGCTGGAGCTGTTCCTCGAACCGGAACTGATCGAGACCGCGCCCGCCCCCGCGCCGCCGCCCGAGATCACGCCCCTGGCCTTCCGGCTGTTCGAGGCGATCGGCCAGCCGCTGACGGCCACCGGCCTGCCGCGCGCCTACGCGATGGCCGACCTGCGGGACGTGTCCGGCTGGAAGGCCGAGCTGGAGGCGGTGGAGCGGCTGGTGCGCACCGGCGCGCTGTCCGAGAACCGCCTGATCGGCGCCTATTCCGAACGCGAACCCGCCGCCTCCGGCGGAATCTGGGACAGGGTGGAGGCGGCGCAGGCCTTCGACGCGGCGATGGAAAGCGGCGCGGCCGAAGGGATCGCGCGTACCCTGCCGCCGGTGTGGGAGGCGATGCAGTCGGTCCGGCTGGAGGTGCCCTTCGCCCGGCTCTACGGCGAACGGCTGGCGGCGCTGGACCTGCCCGCCGGCCCGGCGCGGCGGCTGGCCTTCCGCGTCGCGATGCTGTCGCCCGCCTACGAATCCGCCGCCGGGCAGATGACGGTCACGGGCCGCGAGGACAGGTTCCTTGCCTCCGTCGCGCGCGGCGAGGCGGATGCCGCCGACGCGACCTCCGCCACCAGCCGTGCCGTCGCCACGGCCTTCGACCCCGCCGCGACCCCGCCGCCCGGCACCGTGTCGCTGGTGCGCGAGGGACGGCTGGGCGAAGCGATCCTCGCCACCATGGACACCCTGTCGCATGCCGCCGAGGGCGAGGCGAAGGACGCCACCCGCGCGCTGATCGCGCTTCGCGCGCTCGGGCTGGAGGACACGGCGCGCAGCGCGGCGCTGCAGATGCTGATTCTCGACCGGCGCTTCCGGTGAGGCACGCCGGATGATCCCCGCACCGACAGCCGCGCGGCCCTTCACCGCATGAGCGCCGACCGCTGGATATCCGCCTTCATCGAGGCGCAGGCCGCCGAACTGGGCGCGGCGCGCAACACGCTGCTGGCCTACGGGCGCGATCTGCGCGACGCGGGCGCCTGGCTGGACCGGCGCGGGCCGGGCTTTCCCGGCGCCACCCGCGACGACATCGAGGCCTATCTGGTCGATTGCGACGCACAGGGCCTCAGCCGCGCGACCCGCGCCCGGCGGCTGTCGGCGATCCGCCAGCTCTATCGGTTCGCCTTCGAGGAAGGCTGGCGCGAGGACAATCCCGCCATCCGCATCCGCGGCCCCGGCCGCGACCGCCGCCTGCCGAAGACGCTGAGCGAGGAGGAGGTGGAGCGCCTGCTGGACGGCGCCCGCCGGACCGGCCGAACCGAGGCGGACCGCCTGCGCAACACCTGCCTGCTGGAGCTGCTCTACGCCACCGGGATGCGGGTGACGGAGCTAGTCTCGCTGCCGGCCGCCGCGGCGCGGGGCGATCCGCGGATGCTGATGATCCTAGGCAAGGGCGGCAAGGAACGGATGGTTCCGCTGTCCGACGCCGCGCGCCTTGCGCTGACCACCTGGCTCTCGGTGCGCGACGCGGCCGAGGAACGGGCGCGGATCGCGAAGAAGGCGCCGCCGTCGCGGTTCCTCTTTCCGTCGCGCGGGGCCTCGGGTCACCTGACGCGCCACCGCTTCTACCTGCTGGTCAAGGAAATGGCCGTCGCCGGCGGCGTGTCGCCGGACAAGGTCACGCCCCACACCCTGCGCCATGCCTTCGCCACCCACCTGCTGGCCGGCGGGGCGGATCTGCGGTCGATCCAGACGATGCTGGGGCACGCCGATCTCACCACCGAGATCTACACCCACGTCGTCGACGAACGTCTGGCCGAGCTGGTCGAGACACACCACCCCCTCGCCCGGCGCCGGGACGACTGAGCGCCGCTTGAATGCCGCCGCGCCGCGCCCCATAACCGTGGTTCCACATCCAACCGACAGGCTTCGACCGACATCATGGACGACACCGGCGCCATCCTGGACGCGGCATTCTGGATCACCTGCGGGGCCATCGTGCTTCTGCTGGTCTTCTCGGCCTTCTTCTCGGGCTCCGAAACCGCGCTGACCGCCGCCTCGCGCGGGAAACTGCGCGCCCAGGCCGACAAGGGATCGAAGGGCGCCGAACGGGCGCTGGCGATCACCGAGGACAACGAGCGGCTGATCGGCTCGGTCCTGCTGGGCAACAACCTCGTCAACATCATGGCGACCTCGCTGACCACCGCGCTCTTCACCCGGGTGTTCGGGGAAAGCGGCGTGGCGCTGGCCACGCTGGTGATGACCGCGCTGGTGCTGATCTTCTCGGAAGTGCTGCCCAAGACCTACGCCATCACCAACGCCGAGGCGGCGGCGAGCTGGGTCTCGGCCCCGATCAAGGTGGTGATCCTCGTCTTCTCGCCCGTGGTGACGGCCGTGCGGCTGCTGGTGCGGCTGGTGCTGCGGCTCTTCGGCGTGCGCACCGATCCCGACAGCCGCATCCTCGCCGTGCGCGAGGAGATCGTGGGCGCCATCACGCTTGGCCATTCCGAGGGCGTGGTGGAGAAGGAGGATCGTGACCGGATCCTCGGCGCGCTGGACCTCGGCGACCGGACGGTCGAGGAGGTGATGCTGCACCGCTCGCGGATCGAGATGATCAACGCCGACGACGCGCCCGAGGACATCCTGGCGCAATGTCTGGAAAGCAATCACACCCGCCTGCCGGTCTTCCGCGACGATCCGGAGAACATCGTGGGCGTGATCCACGCCAAGGACCTGCTGCGCGCCATCCACAAGCTGACGGCCAGCGAGAAGGGCATCGCCGGGATCCGCGACTTCCGCATCGCCGACGTGGCGATCAAGCCCTACTTCGTGCCCGAGACGACGACGCTGGACGAACAGATGCGCCAGTTCCTGCGGATGCGGTCGCATTTCGCGCTGGTGGTCGACGAATACGGCGCGCTGCGCGGGTTGATCACGCTGGAGGACATTCTGGAGGAGATCGTGGGCGAGATCACCGACGAATTCGACGTGGATGCCGAACATCCCCTGTCACGCGCCGAGGAGGGCGGCTTCACCGTCGACGGCGCGATGACCATCCGCGACCTGAACCGCGCGACGGACTGGACCCTGCCCGACGACGAGGCGAACACCGTGGCGGGGCTGGTGATCCACGAGGCCCAGTCGATCCCCACGCCGGGCCAGGTGTTCTCCTTCCACGGCTTCCGGTTCGAGGTGGTGGCGCGGAAGGACAACCGGATCACCCGGCTGAAGATCCGGCCGCTCTGATCGGGGGGCCAGGACTTTTCGCCGAAAAGTCCTGTGGAAAGTCTTCGCGAAGACTTTTCGGACCTCGGCATTCCACGACACGCCGGGGGTAGAGAAGACTTTTCGCGAAAAGTCTTCTCAAGAAATTTCGCGAAATTTCTTCGTCCCTCACTCCGCCGCCGCGCGCTCGTCCTCTTCTTCCTCGTCCAGATGCGCCACCCGCGCCCCGCTCTTCGAGGTGGTGACCACGTTCAGCGACTTCAGCTTGCGGTGCAGGGCCGAGCGTTCCATCCCCACGAACTGCGCCGTGCGCGAGATATTCCCGCCGAAGCGGTTGATCTGGGTCAGCAGGTATTCCCGCTCGAACGCCTCGCGCGCCTCGCGCAGCGGCATGGTGGCCAGCGCGCCTGACAGGACAACGCGGCTGTCGGCGCGGCCCTTCTCCTCGTCGCCCGGCACCTCGGCCGCCGTGATCTCGCCCTTGCCCTCGCCGAGGATCAGGATCCGCTCGATCACGTTGCGCAGCTGGCGCACGTTGCCGGGCCAGGTCATCGTCTGCATCAGCGCCGCCGCCTCGTCCGAGATCGCCCGCGCCGGCAGCCCCTGCGTCTTGTGCAGGCCGTCGATGAAATGCGCGGCCAGCAGCGGGATGTCCTCGCGCCGGTCCTCCAGCGAGGGCACGGCGACGGGCACCACGTTCAGCCGGTGATAGAGCTCGCGGCGGAAGCGGCCCTCGTCGATCTCTGCCTCCAGATCGCGACCGGTGGAGGAGATGACGCGCAGGTCCACCCGCACCTTGTCCGACCCGCCGACGCGCAGGAACTGCTGATCGACCAGCACGCGCAGGATCTTCGACTGGGTGCCGAGCGGCATGTCCGCCACCTCGTCGAAATAGATCACCCCGCCGTGCGCTTCCTCCAGCAGCCCCTTCTCGATCCCACGCTCGGCGCTTTCGCGGCCGAACAGCACCTGCTCCATCCGGTCCGGGTCGATCGAGGCGCAGGGCACGACGACGAAGGGCCCCTCGGCGCGGTTCGATTCCGCATGGATCCAGCGCGCGGCGACCTCCTTGCCCGACCCGGCCGGGCCCGTCAGCATCACCCGGCCGTTCGACTTCGTCACCTTGTCGAGCTGCCCGACCATCGCGCGGAAGGCGGCGGAGGCGCCCACCATCTCGGCGGACTGGACGTCCTTGCGCTTCAGCTGGTTGTTCTCGCGCCGCAGACGCGAGGTCTCCATCGCGCGGCGGATCACCACCAGAAGCTGGTCGATGTTGAACGGCTTTTCGATGAAGTCGTAGGCGCCCTGCTTGATGGCCGCGACCGCGATCTCGATGTTGCCGTGGCCCGAAATGATAACCACCGGCACGTCCGGATTGTCGCGCTTCACGTGCTTGAGGATGTCGATCCCGTCCATCCGGCTGTCCTTCAGCCAGATGTCGAGGATCATCAGCCCCGGCGGTTCGGAATTCAGCTGGTTCATGCACTCGTCCGAGTTGCCGGCCAGCCGCGTCGTGTAGCCCTCGTCCTCGAGGATGTCGGAAATCAATTCGCGGATATCGCGTTCGTCATCGACAATCAGGATGTCACTCATGTGCCTCTCGCTCTCTTTCCTTGCGGGCCGGGGCGGGCTCTGCTGCCTCCGGCTCGCCCCGCGTCAGGGGAAGCCGGATCACCGCCGCGGCACCGTGGTGGCTGCACCCCTCGAACGGGGGCGCATCTTCGAGGGTCAGCGTGCCGCCGTGCTCCTCGATGATCTTCTTGACGATGGGCAGGCCGAGCCCGGTGCCCTTGTCGCGTGTCGTCACGTAGGGCTCGAAGAGCCGGGCGCGGTCTTCGGGCAGGCCGATGCCGTTGTCCTCGATCCGGACCGTCGCCCAGGGCTCGCCGTTCTCCGCCGGCCCGTCGTGGGTGCAGCTCACGTGGACCGCGGGCACGTAGCCCTCGGGCGCGCCCTTCTCGCGCAGGGTCTCGGTCGCCTCGCCCGCGTTCTTGATCAGGTTGGTCAGCGCCTGGCCGATCATCCCGGCATCCAGCCGGGCGGGCAAGGCGGCGCGCGTGACATCGGCGGAGATCCTCACATCCGGCTGGCCCGATTGCTGAAGCAGCACCGCGCCGCGCACCAGTTCTCCCAGATCCTCGTCGCGCCGTTCCGGTTCGGGCATCCGCGCGAATTTCGAGAATTCGTCGACGATCCGCCGCAGGTCGTTGGTCTGCCGGACGATCACCGCCGTCAGCTCCGCCAGGCTCGCCTCCTGCTCCTCCTCCAGGTGCCGGCTGAACTTGCGCTTGATGCGCTCGGCCGACAGCTGGATCGGGGTCAGCGGGTTCTTGATCTCGTGCGCGATCCGCCGCGCCACGTCGCCCCAGGCCGCCATCCGCTGGGCCGAGACCAGATCGGTCACGTCGTCGAAGGCCACCACGTAGCCCTCGCGCCGCCCGTCCGCGCCGCGGCGGGTGGCCATGCGGACCAGCAGATGCTCCATCCGGCCGGCGCGCGAGACCTTGACCTCCTCCTGCACCACCTGGCCGGCGCCGGCGCGCAGCGTCTCGAACATCGCGCCGAATTCCGGCACGGCGACCGACAGCGGCATCGTCGTCTTGCCCTCGGTCCAGTTCAGAAGACGTTCGGCCGAGCGGTTGACGAAGGTCACCCGCCCTTCCGCATCCAGCCCCACGACGCCCGAGGTCACCGAGGAAAGCACGGAATCGAACAGCCGCCGCCGCGTCTCGATCTGGCGGGTGTTCTCCAGAAGCGCCTCGCGCTGGCCCTTCAGCTGGCGGGTCATCAGGTTGAAGTAGCGGCCCAGCATGGCGATCTCGTCGTCGCCGTCCTCCTCGGGCACCTGCACGTCCAGATCGCCCGCGCCGACCTGCTGCGCGGCGCCCGCCAGCCGTCCCACCGGACGCGACAGACGCTCCGCGAACCACAGGCCCAGCCAGATCGCCGCCAGGATCAGGATCACCGCGAATCCAAGGTAGAGCAGCCCGAATTCGAACAGCACCCTGCCCCGTTCGCTTTCCAGCTGCTGGTAGAGCCGCACCGTCTCCTGCGTGTTGTCGAGCAGGTTCAGGATGTCCCCGTCGACCTGCCGCGAGACGTAGAGGAACCGGTCCGCGAAGCGCCCCAGCGGCAGCAGGGCGCGGAATTCGTTGTTGTCCCAGTCCTCGATCAGCACGAAGCCGTCTTCCTGGGCCTGCGCGATCTGTGCGGCGTCGGGACGTTCGAAATCGAAGAGATAGGACCGTTCGCCGCGCGCCCGGATCTCGCCGGTGCCATCGATCACGTAGGCCTCGCGCAGGCCGCGCTGTATCTGCTGCTGGCCGGCGGTCATTACCTGGCGCAACTCGGCATCGCCCATGAAGAACGACACGTCGCGGGCCGCGTCGATGTAGCGGGCCAGGGCGCGGGCGTCCTCCTCCAGATCCTCCCGGTGTTCGTCCTCGTAGGCGCGGGCGGCGGCGAGAGAGGAGCCGACCACGTTGCGCACCCGGTCGGAGAACCAGCCTTCCAGCCCGATGTTCACCGTCAGCGCCGCAAAGATCGCCACCGTCACCGCCGGGATCAGCGCCATCAGCGCGAAGACGCCGGTCAGGCGCAGGTGCAGCCGCGATCCGGCCGAGCGGGCCCGCCGGGCCACGACCATCTTCCCGACCCGCTGCAGGACCAGCGCGGCGACAACCAGCACGTAGACCAGATCGGCCAGCAGGACGAGCCGCAGCGACAGCGAGGCCGCGCCCTGATCCATCGGACCCAGCACCAGGAACGTCGCAAGCGCCAGCACCGGCCCCAGCAGGACCAGCCCCAGAGTCGCGATGTTCTGGACCTTCTTCTGCCGCCGGAGGCGCGTGACGCGCTCCCACGTGTGATGCCGTGCCCGGGTTGCCACAGGGCGCCCCCGCCTGTTCCGTGGCCCGAAGGCCACTACCGCCATATATTGTGGCTCGTCACGGGAGACGACTCCCATCGGCCACGGTTCTGTTGCGGTTTTACATCAACTTGCGGCGCCGTGTCACGCGAATATCGAGGTCGGTGATCTTCTTGCGCAGGGTATTCCGGTTGATCCCCAGCAGATCGGCGCATTTCGCCTGATTTCCGCCGGTGGCGTCCAGCGCGATCTCGATCAGCGGCATCTCCATCTCCTTGAGAATGCGCGCATAGAGCCCCGGCGGCGGCAGCATGTTGCCGTGCAGGTCGAAATAGTGCCGCAGGTGCCGCGCGACCGAGGCCGACAGCTTTTCCGTGTCGCCGCCGCCCAGCACCGGCTCGGTCTCGGGCTGGTTGCCGAGGACCGACTCGACCTCCGTCCGGGTGATCTCGTCCGTCCGCGCCGTCAGCACGAGGCGGCGGATGGCGTTTTCCAGCTGACGCACGTTGCCGGGCCAGGAATAGGCGCGCATCATCTCGATCGCGTCGTTCGACACCACGCGGCGGGGCGCGCCGTCCCGTTCGGCACGCTGCAGGAAGTGCTCGACCAGCAGCGGGATGTCGTCCACCCGCTCTCGCAGGGCCGGCACCTGGATCGTCGCGGCGTTGAGGCGGTAGTAGAGATCCTGCCGGATCTTCCCGTCCTCCATCGCGCGGTTCGGATCGATCTGGCAGGTCGCCATGAAGCGCGGCAACGTATCGGCCGGCCCGTCCATCATGCGCACGATCCGCGCCTGAAGTTCGAGCTCTATGTCACTGACTTCATCGAAAAGAACCGTGCCGCCGCGTGCCTTCGCGAGGATCCGCGCCGGGCCCTCCAGCTCCTGCAGATCGGCCGAGGAGGCGGTGACGAACGGCAGCGAACGGCGGTCCGAGAAATCGTGGATCGCGCGGGCGATCAGCGACTTGCCGGTGCCGCTTTCGCCCGAGATCATCACCGCCAGGTCGGTGTTCATCACCCGCGCCACCAGACGGTAGAGCGCCTGCATGCCGGAGGTGCGGCCGACCAGCGGCAGTTCGTCCGGGCGATCCACCTCGTCGGGCCGCGGCGTGCCGCCGGGGGCGCGGCGCTTCTGTTCCAGCGCCCGGGCGGTGCGCTTCATCAGGTCGGGCAGGTCGAAGGGCTTGGGAAGGTAGTCGTAGGCCTCGGCTTCCGCCGCCTGGATCGCCGTCATGATGGTGTTCTGCGCCGAGATGACGATCACCGGCAGGCCGGGCCGGTCCTGGGCGATCTTCGGCAGCATCTCCAGCCCGTTCCCGTCGGGCATCATCACGTCGCTGATGACCACGTCGCCCTTGCCCTCGCCCACCCACCTCATCAGCGTGGTCAGGGACGAGGTCGCGTGCACCTTGCACCCGGCGCGGGTCAGCGCCTGGGTCAGCACCGTGCGGATCGTGCGGTCGTCGTCGGCGACCAGAACAGTGCCGTCCATCAGGCTTTCTCCTTCTGCTTCTTCTTCCTGGCTCGCGGCGCCATCGGCAGCGAGATGCGGAACACGGTGCGGCCGGGGACCGAGGTGACGGAGATCCATCCCTCGTGATCCGAGATGATCTTGGAAACCAGCGCGAGGCCCAGCCCCGTGCCGTTCTCGCGCCCCGACACGAACGGATCGAAGACCTCGTCCGCGATCTCGGGCGGCAGGCCGGGGCCGTCGTCGATGACCTCGATCTGCAGCGGCAGGGACCGCCCCTGGCCATCGGCGCGGCGCAGCCGGAACGAGTGTTCGAAATAGGACCTCAGGCGGATGGTTCCGCCCGTCTTTCCAGCAGCTTCCGAGGCGTTCTTCAACAGGTTGAGGATGACCTGCAACAGCTGGTCCGGATCGCCGATGGCATGCGGCAGCGAGGGGTCGTAATCCTCCACGATCTTCATCTGCGCGCCGAAGCCCAGCAGCGCGGAGCGCCGCGCGCGGTCCAGCACGTCGTGGACGTTGACGGGGCGCATGTCGGGCAGCGTCAGATTCCCGAACTGCTCCACCTGTTCCAGCAGCTTCACGATGCGCCGCGTCTCGCCCACGATCAGGTCGGTCAGCTCGCGATCCTCGGCGGTCAGGTTCATCGACAGAAGCTGCGCCGCCCCGGTGATGCCGGCCAGCGGGTTCTTGATCTCGTGCGCCAGCATCTCGGCCATGCCGATCGCCGACTTGGCCGCGGATTTCACCGAATGGTCCTGCGTCAGCCGCCCCGCCAGTTCGCGCGGGGAGATCAGGAACAGCATCCAGCCCGGCCTGTCCTGCACCGGCGCGATCTGCAGGTTGCAGTGCAGCGGCGCGCGTTCGCCGGTCCCCACGTCGACGTCGTTGACGAACAGCGGCGATGTCGTCTCCCGCGCGCGGGTGAAGGCATCCTCCAGCGGCGAGTTGATCATCACCCGTTCCCATACCTGCTGGCCGCGGATCGAGCGGGAGGAGGTGTTCAGGAAGCCTTCGGCCGCCGGATTGACCTCCTCGATCCGGTCCTCGGGGTCGAGCAGCAGGGCGGGCACCGGAAGCGAGGCCCAGATCGCGTTGTCCTCGAGGCTCATGCCGCCTCCTGCTCGGGGGATGCGCCGGTGAAGGCGCCCAGTGCCCGGGGCAGCAGGCGCTGCACCTCCACCGCGTCGAAGCTGCGCAAGATGCGCTGGCGCAGCGCGGGTTCGGTCCCGGCGGTGTCCATGTACCAGCCCAGATGCTTGCGCCCGACGCGGGTGCCGAGCGCCCGGCCGTAGAAGGTGAGGATCGACTCGTAATGCCCCAGAACCATGTCGGAAAACGCTTCGAAGGCAGGAATCGTCGGGGCTTCGGTGCCGTAGATGTCGTGCGCCACCTGCGCCGGCAGCCATGGCCGCCCCTCCACCCCGCGGCCGATCATCACGCCGTCCGCGCCGGACAGGCGCAGCGCCTCGCGCGCGGTGGCGGTGTCGATGATGTCGCCGTTGGCGACGACCGGGATCGAGACCGCCTGCTTCACCGCCCGGATCGCGGCCCAGTCGGCGCGGCCCTTGTAGAACTGGCAGCGGGTGCGGCCGTGGATGACGATCATCCGCACCCCCGCCGCCTCGGCCCGGCGGGCGATGTCGGGCGCGTTGAGGCAGTCGTCGTCCCAGCCGAGGCGCATCTTCAGCGTGACGGGCACCGCGACCGCCTCCACCACCGCCTCGATCAGGCGCAGCGCGTGGTCCGGCACCCGCATCAGGGCCGACCCCGACAGCCCGCCCGTCACCTTCTTCGCCGGGCAGCCCATGTTGATGTCGACGATCCGCGCGCCCTGCCCTTCGACATACCGCGCCGCCTCGGCCATCCATTCCGGATCGCGGCCAGCCAGCTGCACCGAGGTGCGCGCGCGGCCCAGCCCCAGTTCGGCCTTCTCGCGCGCGCCGGTGCCGCCGGTGACGATCTCGCGGCTGGCGATCATCTCGCTGACCACGAGGCCCACGCCGAAGCCGGCCACCAGATCGCGGAACGGCAGATCGGTGATCCCGGCCATCGGGGCCAGCAGGACGGGAGGTGTCAGGTGCGTGTCGCCCAGCATCAGGGGCATATGCCTAATCCTTGTGCAATGTCCTCTGGCTAGCCCATGAACCGCGCAGGGACAACAAAGCGCAGCGCTCCGGCCGGATCACAACCGGGCGTCTGCCCGTTTTTTGAGCGGCCCGGGCGCCTGCCGCCGCCGCAGTGCCGTGTCCTGCAGCGCCCGGCATCGGGACGCGCCGATTGCCCTTCGCCCGGGCACCGCCTATGCAGGTCGGCAGGCACCGGCACAAGGACCAGAGAACAGGATGGATACGGCCGCGATCATCGTCGCCGCAGGGCGCGGCAGCCGCGCCGGGGGCGATCTGCCGAAGCAGTGGCGGCCGCTGGCCGGGCGGCGGGTGGCGGACTGGACGCTGGACGCCTTCCGCACCGCGCTGCCGGGCGCGCCGCTGGTGGTGGTGCTGCATCCGGACGACATGACCGTGCCGCTGCCTCCCGGCGTGCTGCGGGTGGCGGGCGGCGCGACGCGCGACGCCTCGGTCCGGGCGGGGCTGGCGGCGCTGGAGGCGCAGGCGCCGCGCAACGTGCTGGTCCACGACATCGCCCGCCCCTGCGTCACGGCCGATCTGATCGCCCGCGTCGTCGCCGCGCTCGACGGGGTGGAGGCTGCGGCGCCGGGCCTCGCGGTCACCGATGCGCTGTGGTCCGGGCGGGACGGCGTGGTGGAGGGTGCGCGCGACCGCGCCGGCCTCTGTCGCGCGCAGACGCCGCAGGGTTTCCGCTTCGCCCCACTGCTGGCTGCCCATGCGGCGCATGGCGGCGGCGCGGCCGACGATGTGGAGGTGGCGCGGGCCGCCGGGTTGGAGGTCGCCATCGTCGCGGGCGACGAGGACAACATCAAGATCACCGGCCCCGCCGATTTCGCCCGTGCCGAGGCGATCCTGAGGGCGCGGCAGGGCCGTCCGGCCGCGGTGCCGGACATCCGGCTGGGCAACGGCTACGACGTCCACGCCTTCGGCCCCGGCGATGCGGTGACGCTCTGCGGGGTGCGGGTGACGCACGATCGCGGCCTCGTCGGCCATTCGGACGCGGACGTGGGCATGCACGCGATCACCGACGCGCTCTACGGCGCGCTGGCCGAGGGCGACATCGGCCGCCATTTCCCGCCCTCCGATCCGCAGTGGAAGGGCGCGGCGAGCGAGATCTTCCTGGCCCATGCCGCCGAACTGGCCCGCGCGCGCGGCTACGCCATCGGCAACATCGACTGCACGCTGATCTGCGAGCGCCCGAAGATCGGCCCGCATGCCTCTGACATGCAAGCCGAAATCTCCCGGATCTGCGGGATCGAACCGGGGCGCGTGTCGGTCAAGGCGACCACGTCGGAACGGCTGGGCTTCACGGGGCGCGAGGAAGGCATCGCGGCGGTCGCGACCGCTGTCATCGCGAGGGGATGAGGGACATGGACAGGACGCGGATCGCGCATCTGGTGGCGACCTTCGGCGGGGTCGGGCACCTGCGGCCCGGGCCGGGCACCTGGGGGTCCGCCGCGGCGCTGCCGGCGGCCTGGCTGCTGCACGTGATCGGCGGGCCGTGGCTGCTGGTCGCGGGGATCGTCGTGGCGGCGCTGTCCGGCGCCTGGGCCGCGCGGATCGAGACCGGGCTGACCGCCAGCGCCGATCCCGGCCACGTGGTGATCGACGAGGTGCTGGGGATGTGGATCGCCCTGCTGCCGGTCGTCTTCGGCGCGGCACGGGCGGATGTGCCGGTGCTGGCGCTCTGGCCGGGCTGGATCGTGGGGTTCGTGGCGTTCCGCGTCTTCGACATCTGGAAGCCGGGGCCGATCGGCCGGGCCGACCGGCGCGGCGACGTGACCGGCCTGATGCTGGACGACGCGCTGGCGGGGGCCTTCGCCGCTGCATCCGTGCTGGTTCTGGGCGGATTGGCGCATGCCGTCATGTAGGCTGGCATGCTGCGGCGGATGACAGGGAGGTCGATCGGATGACACTGGCGGAAGAGGTGCTGGAGGCCTGCGCGGCCGCGGGGCTGAAGGTGGTGACGGCGGAAAGCTGCACCGGCGGCATGGTGGGCGCGGCGCTGACCGCCGTGCCGGGGTCGTCGAAGGTCGTGCTGGGCGGTGTCGTGGCCTATTCCAACGGGCTCAAGCGCGGCCTGCTGGGGGTCGAGGCGGCGACGCTGGCGCAGTTCGGCGCGGTCAGCGAGGAGACGGCGCGCGAGATGGCGCTCGGGGTCCTGGCGCGCACCGGCGCGACGCTGGCGGTGTCGATCACCGGCATCGCCGGGCCGGGCGGATCGGGCGACAAGCCGGAGGGGCGGGTCTGTTTCGGCCTCGCCGGCGCGAGGATAGAGACGTGGACCGAGACCCGGGATTTCGGCGCGCTCGGCCGGCAGAACGTCCGGGACGCCTCGCGCGACCGAGCGCTGGAACTGCTGCTGAAGGGCGCGGCGGGGTAGGGTTGGGGGCCGGGCGCGGCCTTTCCGGGCGTGTGAGGATCGAATGGAAGCCCGAACCGCTCCCCCGCACGGAATCATGCCGAAGGCGCCGTGCGAGCGCCGGCCCGTCCCCTCGGGCTGGCGCTGCGTCGACGCTGGCGCGAACCTCCGAGGGACGATGCGAACTCAGCCATGAAGCGCACCCGCTCGGGCGTTGCGGGCGCCATACCACGGCCCGGCGCTCCCACGGCTTGTGGTGCGCCTGCGACGGAAGGGCGCGTCACGAGCCGGCAGAGTCCGGGAAGAGAGATGCCCTTTGGTGAGGGATGCGTGGGAAGCGAAGCTCGCCTTAGACCGCACAGAGACCCGTCCGTGAAGCCCTCGCGCGTGCCTCGGCAGCCGGCCGCACACCCGCGCCGCCCTGCCCCGTCTGCCCTGGCTATCCGGCCGGGCCGTAGAGTTGATCTGCCCGGCGTTCGAAGGCCCTGACGATCCGCTGCATCGCCTCGTTGAAGACGACCCCGATGATTCCGGCCAGCACGGCGTTGCGGAACTCGAAGTCCACGAAGAAATGGACGTCGCAGCCGCCGCCCTCCACATCCTCGAAGGCCCAGTTGCTCTTCATGTGGCGGAACGGGCCGTCGATATATTCGGTGTCGATCTTCCTGGCCTCCGGCCAGAGCACGACGCGCGACCCGAAGGTCTCGCGGAACAGCTTGAACGAGATGACCAGATCCGCCTCCATCACCTCGCTCTCGCCCGTGTCGGTGCGCGAGCGGATGCGGGCGGCGGCGCACCAGGGCAGAAACTCGGGATAGGCGCCCACGTCGGCCACCAGATCGTACATCTGATCCGCCGAATACGGCAGTCTCCGCGTTTCCGCATGGGTCGGCATAAGGGTCCTTTCCGTCGGGGTCGGATGCGCCTAGGGTCCGGCCGAAGGCTGTCGTCCCCATGTCGGGGAAGCCGCCCGCAAGATCAAGGCCGGATCGGGGGAAGACCATGGCGGAGCGTCCATATGTCATCGACCAGATGATATCGGCCAAGGCCATCGCGGCCCGGATCGAGGCGCTGGCGCGCGAGATCCGCGCCGAGTTTCCGGCCGACGAGCGGCTGGTCGTGGTGGGCCTGCTGCGCGGCTCCTTCGTCTTCATCGCCGATCTGGTGCGCGAGCTGGGCGATTTCGACGTGGAGGTCGATTTCCTGGAAGCCTCGTCCTACGGCAACGCCATGCAGTCGAGCCGCGAGGTCCGCATCCTCAAGGACCTGCGCGGCGAGATCGAGGGCCGCAACGTGCTGGTGGTCGAGGACATCGTCGACACCGGCCACACGCTGAGCCACGTGATCCACCTGCTGTCGGCCCGCCACCCGAAGAAGCTGCGCACCATCGCGCTGCTGGACAAGCCGACCCGGCGCGAGGTGGAGCTGTCGGCGGACTGGACGGGCTTCACCATCCCCGACGAGTTCGTCGTCGGCTACGGCATCGACTACGCGCAGAAGAACCGCAACCTGCCCTTCATCGGCAAGGTCCGCTTCACCTGATGGGTCCGGTATGGCTGCTGCGCATGGCCCGCTGGGCCCGCAATCCGCCGTCATGGGGCCGGGTGAAGCTGGTGGTCGCGGTGATCGTCGTCTGCCTGGCGCTGGTGGCGGCGGAGCGCTGGATCGGATGGCCCGATTGGGCCACCGTCGACCGGGTGCGCTGGCGGTAGGCCGCGCCCCGACCGGCCCGCCTGGCGCGCGGGTTCAAGGCGCCTCGTCCGATCACGAAATGGTCAGACCTCGCAACATTTCATCCTGCTACCGTCGCTCCACACGACCAAGCCCTCAGGGAGAGCCAGGGATGAACAGACTGACCTTCGCAGCCGCGGCACTGGCCGCTTTCGGCCTCACCGGCGCAGCCATCGGGCAGAGCGGCGGGGACCCCGCCATCGAGGCCGCCGTGAAGGCGCGGCACGGGCTGATGCAGAACTACGCGTTCAACCTCGGCGCACTGGGCGCGATGGCCAAGGGCGACATGGAATACGACGCCGAACTGGCGCAGGCCGCGGCCGGCAACCTGGCCGCCCTCGCGGGGCTCGATCAGCGCGCGATGTGGCCCGAAGGATCGGACAATGCGACGGTCGAGGGCAGCCGCGCCCTGCCCGCAATCTGGGAAGACATGGCAGGCTTCGAGAAGGCCGAGTCGGACCTGAAGACAGCCGCCGACGCGATGGCCGAAGCGGCAGGCACGGATCTCGCCGCGCTCCAGCAGGCCATGGCCCCGCTGGGCGGAGCGTGTGGTGCATGCCACAAGACCTACCGCGCCTCGCAATGATGCGATCCTCCGGGGGTTGCGGTTCACGGGTGGAACGTCAGATACTTCGTCATGACCAGGTTCTTCAGCCTTCTGCTCGTCCTCGCGATCCTCGGAGCCGGGACCTTCTGGTATCTGACGCGCCCGACCTATCTGGCCGCCGACACGTTCAAGGGCGTGACCGGCGACGCCGCGCGGGGCGAGACGATCTTCTGGGCCGGCGGCTGCGCCTCGTGCCACGCCGCCCCGGGCGCCAGCGGTGACGAGCGGCTGGTGCTGGCCGGCGGGCGCGAGTTCGGATCCGATTTCGGCCTGTTCCGCGCCCCCAACATCTCGCCCTCCGAGGCCGGCATCGCGGGGTGGAGCGTTCTCGACCTCGGCAACGCCATGCAGCGCGGGGTCGGCCCGGACGGGACGCAATACTTCCCGGCCTTCCCCTACAACGCCTACATCCACATGCCGCCGCAGGACATCGCCGACCTGCACGCGTATCTGATGACCCTGCCGCCGTCGGATACCGAGACCCTGCCGCACGACATCGAGTTTCCCTTCGGCATCCGCCGCAACCTCGGCGGCTGGAAGTGGCTGTTCCTGAACGACGACTGGGTCCTTGCCGGCGACGACCTGTCGCCGGAGCTGGAGCGCGGGCGCTATCTGGTCGAGGGGCTCGCGCATTGCGGCGAATGCCACACGCCGCGCAACGCGCTCGGCGGGCTGGAGCCGGGCGCCTGGCTGTCCGGCGCGGTCAACCCCTCGGGCGACGGGCGCATCCCCAACATCTCGCCCGGCGGGCTGGACTGGTCGGAAAGCGACATCGCCGAATACCTGAAGTCGGGCTTCACGCCGGAATTCGACGTGGTCGGCGGCGAGATGGCCGAGGTGGTGGAGAACACCAGCAACCTGACAGACGAGGATCGCGCGGCCATCGCGGCCTATCTGAAGGCGGTGCCGCCGATCGAGTGACGCCGCCCCGGGGCCGGTCGACGGTCGAGTGACGCCTCCTACGGGTCATTCTTCGCCGGTCGAGCGACGCCGTTCCCGGATCGGTCGTCGCCGGTCGCGTATCTCCGCCTCCGGGTCGGTTGTCGCCGGTCGCCCGCCTTCGGATCGTTTGTCGCGAGACGCCGCCTTCGCGTCGTTCGCTGCCGGTCGCGGGACGCCGGGTCGGTCGTCGCCGGTCAGTCAACGCCGCCCGAGGGTCGGTCCTCGCCGGTCGAGGGACGCGCGGCCTTCTGTGTCCAGCCGCCGTCCTCGTCGGACCAGTACTGCAGGCCGCACCCGGCCTCCGTCAGCGCCCGCCACTGGGCACGCGCGCGGTCAAGCGCAGCCGGATCGGCGCCGTCGAAGAGGACGCAGACCCGCTCCAGCCTGCGCACCTCGTCGGGCGTCACCTCCGCCCCGTCGACGCTCATCAGGCAGGCGGGATCGTTGGCCGCGGTGCGGTCGTGGGTCAGCAGGACCGGCTGAAGCGCGTCGTGCGGACCGCCGGCCATGCCGTGCGGCAGGAAGCTCTCCTCGCCCTGCCACAGGATCCGGTCCAGCCAGTCCATCCGCCGCTCCTGCTGGCCGCGCACGGCGACGCGCCAGCCACGGCCGAGCGACAGCTCCAGCAGCCGGGGCAGCGCGGCTTCCAGCGGCTGGCGGGTCAGGTGGTAGAAATAGGCCTCGCCCATGGGGGTCCTTCGGAGGTCGGGACGCGGGGTTCGGGACGGGGGGCCGGGCTGAAGCCCGGCCTACGTGGTTTCGCGGGTCACTCCGTCTCGAATCCGTCCTTCACCAGACGGTCGAGGGCCATGACGCCCCAACCCGTGGCCCCGGTCGGCGCGAGGGGCGAGTCGCTCTTCTTCAGCGCGACGCCGGCGATGTCGATGTGGATCCAGGGCGTCTCCTCCTTCACGAAGCGCGCCAGATACTGCGCCGCGGTGATCGACCCCGCCGGCCGTCCGCCCACGTTCTTCATGTCGGCGATGCGGCTTTTCAGCATGTCGTCGTAGGCCTGCCCCATCGGCAGCCGCCAGGCGCCCTCGCCCTCGGCCCCGGCGGCCTTGAGGAAGGCGTTCGACAGCGCGTCGCTGTTCGAGAAGATGCCCGCGTTCTCGTGCCCGAGCGCGATGATCATCGCGCCGGTCAGGGTGGCGAGGTCGATCATCCCGGCGGGCCGGTAGGTCTCCTGCGCGTACCACATGACGTCGCACAGGACGAGCCGCCCCTCGGCGTCGGTGTTGATCACCTCGACCGTGTCGCCCTTCATCGTCTTCACCACGTCGCCCGGGCGGGTGGCGTTGCTGCCGGGCATGTTCTCGACCAGGCCCACCAGACCCACGACATTGGCCTTCGCGCCGCGCAGGGCGAGCGATTTCATCACGCCGGACACGACGCCCGCGCCGCCCATGTCCATTGTCATGTCCTCCATCCCGGCGGCGGGCTTCAGCGAGATGCCCCCGGTGTCGAAGACGACGCCCTTGCCGACCAGCGCCAGGGTCTCGGCCCCCTCGCCGCCCTTCATCCATTCCATCACCACGACCTTCGAGGGGCTGTCGCTGCCCTGCCCCACGGCCAGCAGCGCGCCCATGCCGAGCTCGGCCAGGCGGTCCTCCTCCATCACCTCGACCTTCACACCAAGCGCCTCAAGTCCCTTCAGCCGCTCGGCGAATTCGGTGGTGGTCAGCACGTTCGACGGCTCGTTGACCAGATCGCGGGTGAAGAAGACCCCCTCGGCCAGGGCGCGGCCGCGGACGAAATCGGCCTCCGCCTCCTCGGGCTTTGCGGCGAGGATGCGCACCGCGCCCTTCGCGTCGGCGGGCTTCGACTTGCGGGCGTCGAACTCGTAGGCGCGCAGCGCGATGCCGAGCGCCAGATCCGCCACCCGCCGCAGGTTCGAGGCGACGACAGTCATCCCCTCCTTGCCCAGCATCCGGCCGAGCGCGCCGCCGGCCTTGCGCACCTCCTCGGGACCCGCGTTCTTCGGCAGGCAGACGACCACCGCGGCCTCGGCCGCCATGCCGCTCGGAAAGCCCAGCGTCACCGTGTCGCCGGCCTTCTTCTTCGCGAAGCCCTCGCCCTCCACCAGCCGCAGCAGCGCGCCGCGCGTCAGCTTGTTCACCCGCCGCCCGGCCGGATCCAGCTTGCCGCCCGGTTCGGCCAGGATCGCGACGATGCCCGGCGCCCCGGTCAGGCTGTCGAGGTCCATGGCGTCGAAGGTGATGTTGACGGGGTCGGTCACGTGGCTGCTCCTGCTGTTGCGCGATTGTCGCGGTCTCGATCGGCGGCAGGCTACCCGCGGCGCAGGGGCTTGGCCAGATAGCAGTTTTCCGCCCGCGCCAATTCGGCTAACAAGGGGCGGACAGGGTGGCGGTGACCGCCCGCAGGGGGACGCAGGGACTTGGCACGCTTCGACAGATACATGCTGTCGCAACTGATGGTGCTGTTCGGATTCTTCGCCCTCGTGCTGGTCGCGATCTTCTGGATCAACTCGGCCGCGCGGCTCTTCGACCGGCTGATCGCCGACGGGCAGTCGACCTGGGTCTTCCTGCAGTACACGATCCTGTCCCTGCCGCAGGTGATCCGCCGCATCCTGCCGATGGCGGCCTTCGCGGCGGCGGTCTACGTCACCAACCGGCTGACCAACGAAAGCGAGCTGGTGGTGATGCAGGCCACCGGCTTCTCGCCCTGGCGGCTGGCGCGGCCGGTCTTCGTCTTCGGGCTGCTGGTGGCGCTGATGATGACGGTGCTGACGCATCTGCTGGTGCCGATCTCGATGCAGCAGCTGACGCTGAAGCAGGAGGACGTGGCGCGCAACGTCACCGCGAAGCTGCTGACCGAGGGCACCTTCCTGCACCCGACCGAGGGCGTGACGTTCTACATCCGCTCGATCGACCCGGACGGTACGCTGAACGACGTGTTCCTGTCCGACCGCCGCGACCCGGACGAGGTGCAGACCTTCACCGCCAACCGCGCCTACCTGATCAATGCCGCCGAGGCGGGCGACGAGGGCCCGCGCCCGCGGCTGGTGATGGTCGAGGGGCTGGCGCAGTCGCTGGACCGGCGGACAGAGCAGCTCTACACCACGCATTTCGAGGATTTCTCCTACGACATCTCGCGGCTGATCGACCGCGACGGCGACCGGCGGCCGACGATCTATCACCTCTCGACGTTCGAGCTGCTGAGCGACCCCTCCGCGGCGGCGGAGCGGACCGGCAGTTCCCTGGGCCGGGTGCTGGAAGAGGGCCACACGCGGATCGAGAAGGCGCTGATGTGCATCGTCGGCGCGCTGATCGGCTTCGCGATGCTGCTGACCGGCCAGTTCAACCGCTTCGGCGTGGTGCGCCAGATCGTCGCCGCCTTCGTCCTGCTGGTCTGCGTCAGCATCATCGAGGGCGCGGCCGAGGATGCGCTGAAGTCGGAACGCCTGCCCTGGCCGGTGATCTACGTGCCGATCCTCGTCGGTTTCTCGACGGCGGGTTTCCTGCTGGCCTTCGCTGGCCGGTCGCGCCGCGTGGGCCCCGCGATACCCGACGAAGGTCCCTCCGAAACCGCGGGATCGGGGGCGCCGGCATGATACTCGACCGCTACTTCGCCCGCCGGTTCCTGTGGACCTTCGCCTGGATCACCGTGGTCTTCCTCGTGCTGATCGCGCTGATCGACATGATCGAGCAGCTGGGCCACTTCTCGTCCGAGGCGGGCTTCGGCCAGGTGCTGGGCCTCGTCCTGCTGAACACGCCGGCGGGGATCTACCAGATCCTGCCGCTGATCATGATCCTGGCCGCCATCGCGATGTTCCTCGGCCTCGCGCGCACCTCGGAACTGGTCGTCACCCGCGCCACCGGCCGTTCGGCCCTGCGCGCGCTGGCCGCGCCGGCGGTGACGGCCTTCGTGATCGGCTGTCTCGGCCTCGCCTTCTTCAACCCGATCGTCGCCGCGACATCCAAGCGGTTCTCGGCACTGTCCGAGCTCTACCGCTCGGGCGGGACCAACACGCTGTCGCTGTCGGCCGAGGGGATCTGGCTGCGCCAGGGCGACGGCGAAAGCCAGACGGTGATCCACGCCGCCCGCGCCAATCCCGAGGCGACGACCCTGTTCGACGTGACCTTCCTGGAATATGCCCCCACCGGCGGCCCGCTGCGGCGGATCGAGGCGGCGCGCGCCCGGCTCGACGCGGGCGACTGGCTGCTGGAGGACACCAAGACCTGGCCACTGGGCCGGTCCGTCAACCCGGAGGCCGATGCGGTGCGGCAGGACACGCTGCGGCTGAACTCGACCCTGACCGAGGACCGCATCCGCGACAGCTTCGGCCAGCCCTCGGCGATCTCGTTCTGGGACCTGCCCGCCTATATCGAGCAGCTGGAGGATGCCGGCTTCTCGGCCCGCCGCCATGCCGTCTGGTTGCAGATGGAGCTGTCGCAACCGCTGTTCCTGGTGGCGCTCGTGGTCATCTCGGCCGCCTTCACCATGCAGCACCAGCGCACCGGCCGGACCGGCGTGGCGGTGCTGACGACGATCCTGCTGGGCTTCGCGCTCTACTACGTGCGGAACTTCGCGCAGATCCTGGGCGAGAACGGGCAGATCCCGATCCCGCTGGCGGCCTGGGCGCCGCCCTCGGCGTCGCTGCTGCTGGGCCTCGGCCTCGTCCTGCACCGGGAGGAGGGATGATGCGCCGGCTTCTTGCCCGCCTGCTCTGCCTGCTGCTGCCTGTCCTCTTCGCCGGCGCCGCCGTGGCGCAGACCGCCGCCGGCGACGAGGCGGCGATGCTGGTGGCCGACCGGGTCTATCTGGAAGGCCGCGAACGGGTCGTCGCCGAAGGCAACGTGGAGGCGCTGCAGAACGGCACCCGCCTGCGCGCCTCGCGCATCGTCTACGACCGTCGGACCGAACGGCTGGTGGTCGACGGCCCCATCGTCATCACCGACCCGGGCACCGACGGCGTGCTGCTGGCCGACGCGGCGCAGCTCGACCGCGACCTGCAGAACGGCATCGTCAAGGGCGCACGGATCGTCCTGAACCAGCAGCTTCAGCTGGCGGCGCTGCAGCTCGACCGGGTGAACGGGCGCTACGGCCAGCTTTACAAGGCGACCGTGTCCTCCTGCCACGTCTGCGACGGCCGGCCGCCGCTGTGGCAGATCCGCGCGAAACGGGTGATCCACGACCAGCAGGAGCGTCAGCTGTGGTTCGACGACGCCCGGTTCGAGGTGATGGGGATGCCGATCTTCTGGTTCCCCCGCCTGCGGCTGCCGGACCCGACGCTGGACCGCTCGCGCGGCTTCCTGATCCCGACGCTCCGCCGCAACTCGCGCCTGTCGACCGGGCTGAAGCTGCCGTATTTCATCCCCATCGGGCGGGACAGGGACATCACCCTCACGCCCTACCTCTCGCCCGAGACCCGCACGCTGGAGCTGCGCTACCGCCAGGCCTTCCGCACCGGGCGGATCGAGTTCGAGACCTCGCTCAGCCGCGACGACCTGCGGCCGGGCGAGACCCGCGCCTATATCGAGGGCGGCGGCCGCTTCGACCTGCCGCGCGGCTTCGTCCTGACCTTCGACGTGGAGGCGGTGACGGACGACACCTATTCCACCGAATACGGCCTGTCGCCCAAGGACCGGCTGGACAGCGAGATCGCCGTGACCCGCGTGCGGCGCGACGAATACATCCGGGCCGCGCTGACGCATTACCACTCGCTGCGGGTGAACGAGGACAACGGCCACATCCCCTCGATCATCGGCGACGTCAGCTACGAACGCCGCTTCTTCCCCGCCCGCCTCGGGGGGGAGCTGCGGCTGGGGCTGGATGCGCACGGGCACTACCGCTATTCCACCACGCCCTTCGACGGCGGCGACGCCGACACGATCACCGACGGGCGCGACGTCGGCCGGCTGACGGTCGATGCGGCCTGGCTGAACACCTGGACCCTGCCCCTGGGTATCCGCGCAGGGGTCGAGGCCGGGGTGTCCATCGACAGCTTCCGCACCGCGCAGGACATCACCCTGCCCGCCTCGCAGACCGGCGTGGTGCCGCGCCTCGGGGTGACCCTGCGCTGGCCCTTCGTGCGCCACGCCCCGACCGGCACGACCGACGTGATCGAGCCGATGGTGCAATACGCCTGGTCCGGCAGCGACCGGCTGAACGTGGCCAACGACGAAAGCACCCGCGTCGAATTCGACGAGGGCAACCTGCTGTCGCTGTCGCGCTTTCCGGCGCCGGACCGGCGGGAACACGGCCACCGCGCCGCCGTGGGCCTCAGCTGGACGCGTTTCGTGCCGGGCGGCTGGCAGTCGCGGCTGACCATGGGCCAGATCTTCCGCGAGGACGCCGACCCCGCGTTCACCACCACCTCGGGGCTCGCAGGCTCGGTCTCGGACCTGCTGCTGGCCGGCCAGTTCAAGGCGCCCGGCGGGTTCGGCCTGACCGCGCGCGGCGTCTTCGCCAAGCAGCTCGACGTCCACAAGGCCGAGGCGCGGGCCTACTGGTCCAACCGCCGGGTGAATTTCGGCGCGAGCTATTCCTGGCTCGACGCCGATCCGGCCGAGGAGAGGCTGACCAACGTCTCGGAATACGCCATCGACGGCACGTTCCGGATCTCCGACCGGTGGAGCGGCAGCGTCGAGTGGCGTTACGACATCGTCCGCGACGACACCGCCCAGGCCGGGTTCGGCCTGATGTACCAGAACGAATGCGTCGAGATGGCGCTTTCGCTCTCGCGCCGCTACACCTCTTCCGTTAACCTGGCCCCGTCAACCGACGTGAGCTTCACCATCGGTCTGCGCGGCTTTTCCGCCGACACCGGGGCGAAGCGACTCAGCCGGACATGCAAATGAGCAGATCGAGCCCGATGACCCGACTTTCCGCCCTTCTCGTCACGCTTCTGGCGCTGAGCCTCGGCGCCCTGCCCGCCACCGCGCAGAGCCTTTTCGCGCCGGCCTTCCAGATCAACGACCAGGTGGCGACGAACTACATGGTGCAGCAGCGCGCCCGGATGCTGGCCGCCTTCAACGCGCCCGGCAATCCCGAGACCGAGGGCCGCAAGCAGTTGATGGACGACATGCTGCGGCTGGAGGCCGCGAAGCGCTTCGGCCTCGCCCCGACGGAGGAGGAGATCGCCGCCGGCCGCGCCGAATTCGCGGGCCGCGCCAATCTCACGACCGAGGAGTTCCTGGCCGCGCTGCAGCGGGCGGGCGTCGATCAGTCGACCTTCGACCTGTTCATCCGCGCCGGCATCGTCTGGCGCGAGATCGTCCGCGGCCGCTTCGCCAACCGCGTGAACATCACCGAGTCGGAGATCGACCGGGCGATGACCGGCCGCACCGGCGGCGGGTCCGTCCGGGTGCTGATCTCGGAAATCGTGATCCCCGCCCCGCCGCAGAACGCCGCCGAGGCGCAGGCGCTGGCCTCCCGGCTGTCGCAGATCCGCAGCATAGACGAATTCGCCGCCGCCGCGCGGCAGTATTCGGCCGTGCCCTCGGGCCGTCAGGGCGGCCGCGTGAACTGGATGCCGGTGACCAACCTGCCGCCGGCGCTTCAGGGCGTCGTGCTGGGCCTCGCGCCCGGCGAGGTCAGCCAGCCGCTGCCGGTCACCAACGCCATCGTCCTGCTGCAGCTGCGCGCGCTGGAGGAAGGCGAATTCACCGCCTTCCCGGTGACCGAGGTGGAATACGCCGCCTACTACATCCCCGGCGGCCGGACCGAAGCCGGCCTCGCCGAGGCCGCGCGCGTCCGGGCTCAGGTCGACACCTGCAACGATCTCTACGGCATCGCCCAGGGCCAGCCGCCGTCGGTGCTGGACCGCGGCTGGAAGAAGCCGGGCGAGATCCCGCAGGACGTGGCGCTGGAGCTTGCCAAGCTCGACAAGCACGAGGTCTCGACCGCGCTGACGCGGGCGAACGGGCAGACGCTGGTGTTCCTGATGCTGTGCAACCGCAGGACCGAGATCGAATCCGAGGTCAGCCGCGAGGACATGCTGGCGCGGCTGCAGAACCAGCGTCTGGAAGCCTATTCCAACACCTATCTCGAACAGCTGCGGGCCGACGCGCGGATCGTCGAATACTGACCGGACCCGGCGCGGGACCGCAGCGAGGACACGCGCGATGGCCGCCATCGACGATCTGCCGCCCCTGCGCGAGGTGATCGCCCGCCACGGGATCGCGGCCCGCAAGGCGCTCGGCCAGAACTTCCTGCTGGATCTGAACCTGACCGCCCGCATCGCGCGGGCGGCGGGCGACCTGACCGCCTGCGACGTGCTGGAGGTCGGCCCCGGCCCCGGCGGGCTGACGCGGGGCCTGCTGGCCGAAGGCGCGCGCCGCGTGCTGGCGGTCGAGAAGGACGAGCGCTGCCTGCCCGCGCTGGCCGAGATCGCCGACGCCGCGCCCGGGCGGCTGGAGGTGATCCACGGCGACGCGCTGAAGGTCGATCCGCTGGCCCATCTGACGCCGCCGATCCGGATCTGCGCGAACCTGCCCTACAACGTCGGCACCGAGCTTCTGGTGCGCTGGCTGACGCCCCCCGACTGGCCGCCGGTCTGGGAAAGCCTGACGCTGATGTTCCAGCGCGAGGTGGCCGAACGGATCGTGGCGCAGCCCGGCTCGAAGGCCTATGGCCGCCTTGCACTGCTGGCCGCCTGGCGCGCGGATGCGCGGATCGTCCTGAACCTGCCGCCCGAGGCGTTCACGCCGCCGCCCAAGGTGTCATCGGCGGTGGTCCACCTGACCGCCCTTCCCGAACCGCGCTTCCCGGCCGATCCGGCGGTGCTGGAGCGGGTCGTGGCAATGGCCTTCAACCAGCGCCGCAAGATGCTGCGCTCGGCGCTGAAGGGTCTGGGGCCGGATGTGGAGGACATGCTGCGCGCCGCCGGGATCGAGCCGACGGAGAGGGCCGAACGCGTGGGGCTGGAGGCGTTCTGCGCCCTGGCGCGCGAGGTGAAGGCGGCGGGCTGAACGGCGGATGGCAGGACGGGTGGCGCGTTCGGGGGTGGTGGGCTGGAAGCCCACCCTGCGGCGTGGACGCGGCTGCACCCGGCGGCTCATCCGTTCCGCCCCCCCTGTTCGGAGGGGATGACGGGATTTGTCGTTTGTCGGCTTCCGGTGCCCGGATAGTCTTTCCGCCACGTCACATCACCATCGGAAGGACACCGAACGTGCAGATCCTCAAGACCTCCCTGATCGCTGCCGCCCTGACGGCAACGCCCTTCGCCGCCGTGGCCCAGGACGATCCCGCACCCACGCCCGGGATGATGCAGCAGGTCATGCTGTCCGAGCAGCTGATCGCCCTCGGGATGGAGCGGAACGATCCGGTGCTGATGCTGGCCGCGCTGCGCCTGCGGTCGTCGCTCGACGACACCGTGGTCGCGCCGGCGGCCGAGTTCACCGACAAGGACACGCTGCTGGAGGCCGCGCAGGAGGCCGCGACCGGCCAGGAGCATCTGGGCTACCTGCTGGAGGACGCGGCGATGGAGAAGGGGCGGATGTACTGCTACCCCTCCTGGGGCCGCACCATCTGCTACTGATCGTCATGCCGCGGCCGGAGTGGCCCGCGCGTCCCCCGCCACCCCTGCGCCGGGCGGCTGAAACTCGGGCCACGTCCGCCACGTGCATGAAGACAAGCGCCGGAAGGACACGTGAGACCCGACCGGCGCAGGCATTCCGCGGGCCGGCTCCTCATCCCTCTTCGAGCAGCCTTCGGCCGGTCCGCGGGTGCCAGTGTCGCCCCCGCCGCGATGGCGCGACGAAGCGCAGGCTGCCCGGACGCCCGCGCTGCCGCAGCCGTCAGGCGCCGCCGCCCAGCCCGTTGCTCCGCAGGAAATCGACCAGCGCCAGGGTAGAGCCGTCCTTGCCCTCGCGCCCCGACGCGCCGGTCAGCAGCGGCTCCAGCGCCAGCGCCAGTTCCTTGCCCAGTTCCACCCCCCACTGGTCGAAGGAGTTGATCCCGAGGATCACCCCTTCCACGAACACCCGGTGTTCGTAGAGCGCGACGATCCGGCCCAGCATGTCGGGCGTCAGCTGCGGATAAACCAGCGTTGTCGAGGGCCGGTTGCCGGGGAAGACGCGGTGGCGGGCCTGGCGCTCCAGCTCCGCGCCTTCAAGCCCCTTCGCGGCCATGATCTCCCGCGCCTCGTCCAGCGAGCGTCCGCGCAGCAGCGCCTCGCTCTGAGCCAGGCAATTGGCGACCAGCAGGCGGTGCTGATGCGCCAGATCGGGTTCCAGTCCCTGTGCCGCGACCAGGAATTCGCAGGGCACCACGCGGGTGCCCTGGTGGATCAGCTGATAGAACGCGTGCTGCCCGTTTGTCCCAGGCTCGCCCCAGACCACGGGGCCGGAGTGCCGCTCCAGATCGCGCCCGTCCATGGACACGCGCTTGCCGTTGCTCTCCATCTCCAGCTGCTGAAGATAGGCGGGCAGGCGCAGCAGCCGCTGGTCGTAGGGCAGCACGGCGCGGGTGGCATGGCCCAGCACCTGGTTGTGCCAGATCCCGACCAGCGCCAGCAGGACCGGCAGGTTCGCCTCCAGCGGCGCCTCGCGGAAATGACGATCCATCGCGTGCCCGCCGCCGAGGACGGCGCGGAAATCCTCCGGCCCCACGGCCAGCATCACCGACAGCCCGATCGGTCCCCAGAGCGAATAGCGCCCGCCGACCCAGTCGGCGAAGCCGAAGACGCGGGAGGGGTCGATCCCCCATTCCGCCGTCGCCTCGCGGTTCGACGACAGCGCCGCGAACTGCGCGCCCGGGTTCGCGACCTCGCGCGCCATCCAGGCGCGGGCGGTTTCCGCGTTGGTCATCGTCTCGATGGTGGTGAAGGTCTTGGACGCGACGATCACCAGCGTCGTTGTGGGATCGAGCCCCTTCAGCGTGTCGTGGATATGCGCGCCGTCGACGTTCGACACGAAATGGCAGCGCGGCCCGTCGCACCAGGGGGCCAGCGCGGTATGTGCCATGACGGGCCCGAGGTCGGAGCCGCCGATGCCGATGTTGACGACATCGGTGATCGCCCCGCCCTGCCCCGCGAACCGGCCCGAGCGGACGTCGCGGGCGAAGGCCTCCATCCGGACGAGGGTTTCCAGCACTTCGGGCATCACGTTGTGGCCGTCGACCATCACCGCCTCGCCCGACAGGTTGCGCAGCGCGGTGTGCAGGACGGCGCGGCCCTCGGTCTCGTTGATCTTCTCGCCGGTGAACATCGCCTCGCGCCGGGCCTCGACGCCGGCGTCCCGGGCCAGGCCGATCAGCGCCGCCAGGGCGCCTTCGTCGATGGAGGTCTTGCTGTAGTCGAAGAGCATCCCGTCGAAGGTGGCCGAGAACTCCGCCGCCCGGTCGCCCTCCGCGAAGAGGTCGAGGATCCGCCGCCCCTCCGCCGCCTTGCCGGCGCGCATCGCCGCATCCCACATGTCCGTCATCGCTGCCCTCGCCCGTTGTCCCGCCGTTCCGGCGCCACTGCCGTCATGCGCCATCGATGGGTTGTCTCGCACCGCTGCACGCGCCTCTCAGTTCCACCAGTGTGCGGAACGCATCAAGCGCACCACGGCGTCACGCGCACCAGTGCACGGTCGCGTCGTCCAGCACCACCCGCACCGGCGCCTCCTCGGGCGGCAGCTTGCGCGCGCGCTGAAGCGCTGCGCGCTTTTCCGCCCCGGTGATCACCAGATGGCACGACATCGCCCCGGACAGCACCGGCGCAGTCATCGTCACCCGGGGCTCCGGCGCGCCGGGCGCGCGCATCGCCATCAGCGGCGGCGCGTCGGGCTTCAGCGCGTCGGCCAGCCGGTCGGCGCCCGGGAAAAGCGAGGCGCAGTGCATGTCGGACCCCATCCCCAGCAGCATGACCGACACCGGCAGACGCTTGCGCAGCTCCTCTGACAGCGCGTCCAGCGCCTCTTCCGGCGTTTCGGTGTCGGCCCGCATCGGCAGATAGCGCGCGGCCGCCGCGTGGCCGGTCAGCAGGCGCTGCCGGACCAGCGCAGTGTTCGACCGCTCGCTCGTCTCCGGCACCCAGCGTTCGTCGGTCAGGATCAGATCCACCCGGTCCCAGTCCAGCCGCACCGCCGAGAGCGCGTCGAAGACCGGCCCGGGCGAGGTGCCGCCGGGCACGGCGAACAGCACCCGCTCCTCGTGCCGCAGCGCCGCGCCCAGATCGCTTGCCAGCCGGTCGGAGAGGTTCAGCGCCAGCATCTCGGCGTCGGGATATTCCTCGAATGTCATGTGCGGATGTCCCTCCAGCGGCGGTTGTCGCGGTGCATCAGGGCCAGCGCCTCCTCCGGCCCGGAAGAGCCGCTCTCGTAGGGCAGCGGCCGGTCGCCCCGGCGTTCCCATTCGGCGATGATCGGGTCGGTCCAGGCCCAGGCGGCCTCCACCTCGTCGCCGCGCATGAAAAGCGTCTGGTTGCCCCGGATCACGTCCATGATCAGCCGCTCGTAGGCGTCGGGAATATCGGCCGCGTCCGGCCCCAGGGCATCGGCGAAGGTCATGTCCAGCGGCACGTCCACCAGCCGCATGCCGCCCGGCCCCGGCTCCTTGATCGTGACGCCGAGGTCCATCCCCTCGTTCGGCTGCAGCCGGATGGTCAGGATGTTGCGGTGCCGCCCGGCCTCGGGCCCGAAGATGGAATGCGGCGTCTCCTTGAAGACCACCGCGATCTCGCTGACCTTGGCGCGCAGGCGCTTGCCGGTGCGCAGGTAGAAGGGCGTGCCCGCCCACCTCCAGTTCGAGATGGTGGCCCTGAGCGCGATGAAGCTTTCCGTCCGGCTGTCGGGATTGTCGACCTGGGTGCGGTAATCGGGCTTGTCGTCGCTGCGCCGCCCGTCCTGCGCGCCCTCTGCCTCGTACTGGCCGCGGACGATGTCGCGCTGGTCAACCTCGTCGAGCGCGCGGATCACCTTCAGCTTCTCGTCGCGCACCGCGTCCGGGTCGAATTTCGCCGGCGGCTCCATCGCGATCAGGCACAGAAGCTGCATCAGGTGGTTCTGCATCATGTCCCGCATGGCGCCGGACTTGTCGTAGTAATCGCCCCGCCCGCCGACGCCCACCGTCTCGGCCACCGTGATCTGGATGTGATCGACGTATTGCGAGTTCCACAGCGGCTCGAACAGCATGTTGCCGAAGCGGACGGCCATCAGGTTCTGCACCGTCTCCTTGCCCAGGTAATGATCGATCCGGTAGATCTGGCTCTCGTCGAAATGCTCGGCCAGCGTGGCGTTCAGCGCCTGCGCCGAGGCGCGGTCGCGGCCGAAGGGCTTTTCCACCACGATCCGCGCGTGATCGTCGGCCATGCCGTGCCGGTGCAGCCGCTCGGCCAGGGCGCCGAAAAGGCTGGGCCCGACCGAGAAGTAGAAGGCCCGCACCACGCCCGGCCGCATCCGCGCCGCCAGATCGGCCCAGCCCTGATCGCCGGTCGCATCGACCGTCACGTAGTCCAGCCGCTGGAGAAAGGCGTCCATCGTCCCGGCCTCGCAGGTCCGGCCGCTGTCGAACTCGCGGATCGCCTCGGCCACCAGTGCGCGGTATCCCGCGGCATCCATGTCCGAGCGGGCGGCGCCGATCACTCGCGCGCCGTCCTCCATCTGTCCCGAGCAGAATCGCCGGAACAGGCCCGGCAGGATCTTGCGCCGCGCCAGATCGCCGGTGCCGCCGAAGATGACGAGGTCGAAATCCTCGACCGGGATGACGCGCGATACCATGTGACCTCCGTCAGCTTCGGCCCGTAACCATCTGTCCCCGCTGGTGTTAGCGCATGACAGGCGGGCCCGGCGAAACCATAGCCGGACCGCCCGCGCTTCACAACGGCGTGCGGCGGCGCAGAAAGGGAATTGCCATCCGGGGGTCGGCGCACCCATCCTGCCCGCCATGAAGGATATCGACCACGCCGTCGCCAACAAGGGCAAGTTCCGGGACCCCGCCGTGACCGCGGACGGCAGCCGCCGGGCGAGCGTCGCACCGACCGGCCTGCGTACGCTGTGGGTGAACACCGGCACGCTGTGCAATATCGCCTGCGCGAACTGCTACATCGAAAGCTCGCCCGAGAACGATGCGCTGGTGTATTTCACCGCCGCCGATCTGAGGAGCTATCTGGACGAGGCGAAGGCGCTCCGCCATCCGCTGGAGGAAGTGGGCTTCACCGGCGGCGAGCCGTTCATGAACCCCGAGATGCTGGACATGGCGCGCCTCGCTCTGGAGGCCGGGCATCGCGTGCTGATCCTGACCAACGCCATGCGCCCGATGATGCGCCCGCGCATCCAGGCCGGGCTCCAGCGCCTGAACGCCGACTTCCCCGGCCGCCTGACGCTGCGCGTCTCGCTGGATCATCCGACGGCCGAGGTGCACGACGCCGAGCGCGGTCCCGGCACCTGGGCGGTGACGCTGGACGGCATGCGCTGGATCCGCGACGCCGGCATCCCCTGCCACGTCGCCGGCCGCTCCCTGACCGCCGAGGCGGAGCCGGAGACCCGCGCCGCCTATGCCGCGCTCTTCGGCGCCGAGGGGTTCGGAATCGACGCGGGCAATCCCGCCGAGACGGTGATCTTCCCCGAGATGGACATGACCGCCGAGGTCCCCGAGATCACCACCGCCTGCTGGGGCATCCTCCACAAGTCGCCGTCGGACGTGATGTGCGCAAGCTCCCGCATGGTCGTCCGCCGGAAGGGCGCCGAGGGGCCGGCGGTCCTCGCCTGCACGCTGCTGGCCTACGACCCGGAATTCGAGCTGGGCCAGACGCTGGCCGAGGCGGACCGCCCGGTGGCGCTCAACCACCCGCACTGCGCGAAGTTCTGCGTCCTCGGCGGCGCCTCCTGCTCGGGCTGAGCCGCGTGCTCGGCGTATCTCCGTCCGGCCCTCCTGCGCCTCGGCGCTTCCCGTGGGACACGTCCTGCGGCGGTGGCCGTGCGGCCCGCGCCCCGGCGGATGCCTTCGCGCCGGGTTCCGCCCGCGACCGCGCCGGCCTCAGGCCAGCCGCTTCTCCATGAAGATCCGGGCGAAGCCGTTCTCCTCGGCACGGTGCGTCTCGACATATCCCAGCCGTTCGTAGAGCGCGGCGTTCCCCGTCATCGCGACGTTTGTGTAGAGCCGCACGACCGGCAGGCCCATCCCGCGCGCCTCGGCCTCGGCGCGGGCCATCAGCAGCCGGCCGATGCCGAGGCCCTGCGCCTCGGGCGCCACGGCCACGTTGTCCACCAGAAGATCGCCGTGCCGCGGGATCAGCACCAGCACGCCCACCACGTCCTCGCCGGCCCGCGCGAGACGCACGAAGCCGCCGCGCACCTGCGCCTCGTGATCCTCGCCCATGGGCGCGGGTTCCCGTCCGATACGCGCGATCCAGGGCGTGTAGGCCCGGCGGATCACGTCCTGCACGGCGGCGATGTCGGCGGCGCGGGCCGGCGTCACCCGGATGCCGCCCGGCCCGCTCATGCCGAGGGGATCGCGGCCCGCGCCGCGCGGCTGATCTCGCCCCCGCCGACGGCCATGCGCACGCCGGTGGTCGAGGGGCAGGAGGTCGGCAGACCCCGCACCACCCGCGCGGCGAGGAAGGCAAAAGCCTGCGCCTCCAGCATGTCACCGTCGAGGCCCACCTCCTCCACCGCCACCACGGGGCAGTCGAGCGCGACGTCCAGCATCTCCATCAGCACCGGGTTCTTCCGCCCGCCGCCGGTGACCAGCAGCCGCTCGGGCGGCTCTGGGCAGTGCTCGATCCCGCGCAGGACGGCGGCGGCCGCCATGCCGGTCATCGTCGCCGCGGCGTCGGCATCGCCAAGCTCGCGCACCAGCTCCATCATCGTCGGAAAGGCGTTGCGGTCCAGCGACTTGGGCGGCATCCGGCTGAAATACGGATCGTCGAGGAAAAGCTCCAGCGCGCCCGCCACCACGTCCCCCTGCCCGGCCAGCGCGCCGTCGCGGTCGAAGACCTCGCCGCGCCGCGCCTGCATCAGGTCGTTGATCGGCGCGTTGGCGGGTCCGGTGTCGAAGGCCAGCAGCGCGCCCTCCTCCTCGGGCCGGTCGCGGCGCGGATCGACCCAGGTCAGGTTGCCGACCCCGCCGAGGTTCAGGAAGGCGACCGGGCCGCCGGCTCCGATCCATTTCGCGCAGGCGAAGTGGAAGAAGGGCGCCAGCGGCGCGCCCTCGCCGCCCAGCTGCACGTCGGCCGAGCGGAAATCCCAGACCACGTCGATGCCGAGGCCTTCCGCCAGCGCGGCGCCGTCGCCCACCTGATGGGTCCCGCGGCCGCGCGGCTCGTGCGCCAGGGTCTGGCCGTGGAACCCCGCCAGCGCGACGTCCCGGAAACGGCGCATCAGATCCAGATGCGCAGCCATGACCACGGCCTCCGCCTCCGCCACGCCGGGCTGACCCGGCCAGCGGCCGAGCGCGGCGGCCAGCACCTGCCGCTCCCCGGCGGTGTATTCGCGGTAATCGCTTTCGCCGAAGCCGGTGATACGCTCGCCGTCGGTCTCGATCACCGCGGCGTCGACACCGTCGAGCGAGGTGCCCGACATGGTGCCCAGCACCCGCACCGGCGGCAGCGACGCCCCCCGGTGCGCCGCCCGACGTCCCGCCTGCCGACCCCTGGGCTGCAACATGCCCTTTTCCTTCTTCTGCCCGCGCCCTATAGAGTGCCGCCGAACCCCAGCCGGAACAAGTGCCATGACCTACAGCCCGAAATCGGATTTCCTGAATGTGGCCCGCGAGCGCGGCTTCATCGCGGATTGCACCGATTATCAGGGCCTCGACGAGGCGCTGACGGCCGGTGTCGTGCCGGCCTACGTGGGCTACGACGCCACCGCCGCCTCGCTGCATGTCGGGCACCAGATGAACATCATGCTGCTGCGCTGGCTGCAGAAGACCGGGCACAAGCCGATCACCCTGATCGGCGGCGGCACGACGAAGGTGGGCGACCCGTCCTTCCGCGCCGACGAACGGCCCCTGCTGACGTCCGACCAGATCGACGCGAACGCGGACCGGCTGAAGAGCGTCTTCACCAGCTTCCTGACCTATGGCGACGGCGCGTCCGACGCGATCATGCTGAACAACGCCGAATGGCTGGATCAGCTGAACTACCTGGAATTCCTGCGCGACATCGGGCGGCATTTCTCGGTGAACCGGATGCTGTCGTTCGAGAGCGTGAAATCGCGGCTCGACCGCGAACAGTCGCTGTCGTTCCTCGAATTCAACTACATGATCCTCCAGGCCTACGATTTCCTGGAGCTGAACCGCCGGCACGGCTGCCTCGTGCAGTTCGGCGGATCGGACCAGTGGGGCAACATCGTCAACGGCATCGACCTCACCCGCCGCGTGGCGGACCGCGAGATCTACGGCCTGACCACCCCGCTGCTGACCACTTCGGACGGGCGCAAGATGGGCAAGACGGCGAGCGGGGCGACCTGGCTCAACGCCGACATGCTCAGCCCCTACGAATACTGGCAGTTCTGGCGCAACACGACCGATGCCGACGTGGGCCGGTTCCTGAAGCTCTACACCGAGCTTCCGGTGGACGAATGCGGCCGGCTGGGCGCGCTCGGCGGGTCCGAGATCAACGACGCCAAGGTCGTGCTGGCGAACGAGGTCACGGGGCTGCTGCACGGGGCCGAAGCGGCGGCGGCGGCCGAGGCCACCGCCCGCGAGGTGTTCGAGCGGGGCGGCGTCGGGGACGATCTTCCGACGCTGGAGCTGACGGCGGAGGAGGTCGGCGAGGGCATCTCGATCACCCAGCTGATCGTCCGCACCGGCCTCGCGAAGTCGGGGAAGGAGGCGAAGCGCCTGATCGCCGACAACGGCGCGCGGCTCGACGACGCCCCGCTGACCGACGCCGGTCTGGTGCTGGACCGCACGGCGCTGGCCTCGCCGGTCAAGCTGTCGGCCGGCCGCAAGCGGCACGCGCTGGTGAAGCTGACCGGCTGAGCCGGAAAACGACCGCCCGCTTTCTCTGGCGGCAAATATCCTCGGGGGGGGGGCTGCCCGAAGGGCAGCGGGGGGCAGACGCCCCCCTCCGCCCTCTGCGTCCCGTGCATCCGGAAAATCCGCGGCACAGGCCCGGCGAAACCCTTTGATTTCACACGCCACCGCCCCTATATGAGGGCTGTCGGGCAACCGACTATGGACATAAACGCGCACGGAATAAGCGGATCGGACCCGGGGGCGGTACCCGGCGGCTCCACCATACATCCCTTGTTGGGGGATCATGGGGCCGAAACAGGATCGACGAACGTGTAAAGGTGTGGCTTTGTCCCGGTGAGGTACCACCGTTATCGGTCCGTAAAGCATAATTGCCAACAACAATCGTGCTCCGGTTGCTCTGGCTGCGTAAGCAGTTCGAGTAATCGATCTCTAAAGCCCTTGCGCCTAGCAGCGTAAGGCGGGGTTCGCAGGCACCTGGCAACAGAAGCCTGCACTACACCCTCAAACGACATCCCTGACATGCCCGGCCGCACCCACGGCGCCGCAAACCGCTGCGCCGCTCGCTCTGCCGCCGCGCCTCGCCATTCGAGGGGCCGCGCCGTCCACCCCGGCCAACCGGGCAATTTTCGCCGCCGCGCCTTCCGTTTTGCTCCGAATCCCCTATGCTCTACCCGATCGAGCAACGGAGCGCAGATGTCCGGCACCATCGACTACGGCAACCTGATGCACCGCGCCATGCGTGGGCTGATCCAGCAGGTGCTGAGCGACGTCGCCGAACGCGGCCTTCCCGGACAGCATCATTTCTTCATCACCTTCGACACCACCCACCCGGCCGCCGAACTGGCCGGATGGCTCAAGCAGCGCTACCCGACCGAGATGACGGTCGTGATGCAGCACTGGTTCGAGGATCTGACGGTCGAGGAGGACGGCTTCGGCGTCACGCTGAACTTCGGCGACGCGCCCGAACGGATGTTCATTCCCTACGACGCGATCAAGACCTTCGTGGATCCTTCGGTCGAATTCGGCCTGCGGTTCGAGACGCAGGAGACGATCGAGGAGGACGATCCCAACCCCGATCCGCCGCGCCCCCTGCGGGACCGGAGCAAGGACAAGGGCAAGGACGCGCCGAACGGCCGCAAGGACGGCCAGGGCTCCGGCGCCGCCGACGTGGTGAGGCTGGACAGCTTCCGCAAGTAGCCGGCCCGGCCCGGCCGCCGCCGGACACGGCGGCGCCTGCGGCCACCGTTTGTAACGTATCCATCTGAAATCCGTGAATTTTCTGTAAAACGGGCAAGGTGCCGCTTGCCCCGGCGCACCACATGTTCTTTCACATGACCGCATCGCGACCAGATGCAGGGGTGTTCTTCCATGGCGAGCGACTTCACCGTCTTTTTCGGAGAGATGATGCGCAGGCCGACCGAGGTCTCGGCCATCGCGCCCTCCTCGGCCGCCGTGGCGCGGAAGATGACCGAGGGGCTGGAGGCCGTCGCCGGCCCCATCGTCGAGATCGGGCCGGGCATGGGCAGCTTCACGAAGGCGATCCTCGCCCGCGGCGTGGCCCCCGAACGGCTGACGCTGATGGAGATGAACCCCCGCTTCTGCGAGACGCTGCGCGCCCGCTTTCCCGGCGTGACGGTGCTGAACCGCCCCGCGCAGGAGATGGAGGCGGCGGGCCTCTCGGGCGTCGGCGCCATCATCTCGGGCGTGCCGGTGCTGGCGCGGCCGGCGATCCAGCGCGGCATCCTCGGCCCGGCCTTCCGGGTGATGGCGCCGGGCGGGGTCTTCGTGCAGATCACCTACTCGCCGAACCCGCCCATCCCTGCGGAGGTGCAGGCCGAACTGGGCGTCATGTGCGTGAAGCGCGGCACCGTCTGGGCCAATCTGCCGCCCGCGCGGGTGTTCGAATTCCGCGCCGTGCAGCACTGAGGCCGCGTGACCTTCCGTCATTGATATCCCGGGCGGTTCGGGTAAGAAACGGGCGACCTGATTACGGAGACCGCCCATGACCCGGACCCGCACCGAGACCGACAGCTTCGGCCCGCTGGAAGTGCCCGCCGACAAGTACTGGGGCGCGCAGACCCAGCGGTCGATCATGAACTTCCCCATCGGGTGGGAAAAACAGCCGGTCCCGATCGTGCGCGCGCTCGGCGTGGTCAAGAAGGCCTGCGCCCAGGCGAACCTGGAACTGGGCGACATCGAGCGCGAGATCGGCGAGGCCATCGTCGCCGCCGCGACCGAGGTGATCGACGGCAGGTTCGACGACAACTTCCCGCTGGTCGTCTGGCAGACCGGCTCGGGCACGCAGTCGAACATGAACGCGAACGAGGTCATCTCGAACCGCGCGATCGAGATGCTGGGCGGCGAGATGGGCTCGAAGAAGCCCGTCCACCCGAACGACCACTGCAACATGGGGCAGTCGTCCAACGACACCTTCCCGACCGCGATGCACGTGGCCATCGCCATGCAGGCGCGCGACGTGCTGATCCCGGGGCTGGAGAAGCTGGCCGCCGCTCTGGAAGCCAAGCGCGACGCCTTCGCCCACATCATCAAGATCGGTCGCACCCACACCCAGGACGCGACGCCGCTGACGCTGGGCCAGGAATTCTCGGGCTACGCCCACCAGGTCCGCAAGGGGATCGAGCGGGTGAAGGCCTGCCTGCCGGACATATACGAACTCGCCCAGGGCGGCACGGCGGTCGGCACCGGCCTCAACACCCGCAAGGCGTTCCCGGAGATGGTCGCGAAGAACATGGCCGAGATCACCGGCCTGCCCTTCGTCACCGCCCCCAACAAGTTCGAGGCGCTGGCGGCGCATGACGCGATGGTCATGTTCTCGGGCGCGTTGAAGACGGTGGCCGGCTCGCTCTTCAAGATCGCCAACGACATCCGCCTGCTGGGCTCCGGCCCCCGCTCGGGGCTGGGCGAGCTGATCCTGCCGGAGAACGAGCCCGGATCGTCGATCATGCCGGGCAAGGTGAACCCGACACAGGCCGAGGCGCTGACCATGGTCTGCGCGCATGTCATGGGCAACGACGCGGCCGTGGGCTTTGCGGGATCGCAGGGCCATTTCGAGCTGAACGTCTACAACCCGATGATGAGCTACAACGTGCTCCAGTCCATGCAGCTGCTGGGCGACAGCGCCTCGGCCTTCACCGACAACATGGTCGTGGGGATCGAGGCCAACGAGGCCCGGATCGAGAAGCTGATGAAGGAATCGCTGATGCTGGTGACGGCGCTGGCCCCGACCATCGGCTACGACAACGCCACGAAGGTCGCCAAGACCGCGCACAGGAACGGGACCACGCTGAAGGAAGAGGCGATCGCCCTGGGGCTGGTGGACGAGGAGACCTTCGACCGGGTCGTCCGCCCCGAGGACATGATCGGCCCGAAGGACTGATCGTGGCGCAGCCGGTGAACCTCAACCGGTACCGGAAGGACAAGGCGCGGGCCGAGAAGAAGGCCCGCGGCGACGCCAACGCCGCGAAGTTCGGCCGCACGAAGGCCGAGCGGGAGGCGGAGGCGAAGCGCGCCGAAAGGGCCGCGCGCGATCTCGACGGCCATCGTCTCGGCGAGGACGGGCGGGACGAATGAGCCGGCCCGTCAAGCGCTCGCTGACCCTGCGGGGGCACCGGACGAGCGTGACGCTGGAAGACGAGTTCTGGGCCGCCTTCCGCGAAATCGCCGAGGCGGGGGGCAAGGGGCTCAACGAACTGGCGGCCGAGATCGACGAGGCGCGCGGGGTCGAGACGGGGCTGGCTACGGCGATCCGGCTGCATGTGCTGCGGCATTATCGAGGTTAGGGCGGTGTTAACCGGCCATCGGCAAGACTGCGGGGCATGAGCACCCTGCCCGTGATCCCCGTACAGTCCTGGATGCAGCAGATCTTCGACTCGAAGGCGGCCCGTCAGGGTGGCGTCGTCCGCCGCAACCTGCGCGACATCGACCGGGAAGTGGGGCGCGAATGGCTTCTGGCCGAGGTTCACCGCCGCGGCTTTCACGCGGTCGAGAACGCGGGACAGATCGTGATCTTCTGCAACAACGCTCCGGTCCGAATACTGCGCTGAAAGAAATTTCGCGAAATTTCTTCCGAAGACTTTTCGCGAAAAGTCTTCCGGGCCGGGGATGTCCACCGCTGCGGAACCCCGCGCCCGAAAAGTCTTCGCGAAGACTTTTCAAAGGACTTTTCGCGAAAAGTCTTGGCCCAGCCCCATGCCGTCGCAACATCTGGCTGTCGTTGACCTTTTCCGCCACATGCGCTATGGCCCCCCTCAGGATCGAGTTGCGCCAGACGCAGGGCCGTACGGGCCTGATCCCCCGAAGCCGCGACGGGCCCGCAGTGTCCGTCAACCGACGGATACACATGACGAAATTCAGCGACCTGAATCTGGACCCCCGCGTCCTTTCCGCAATTGCCGATGCCGGCTACGAGACGCCCACACCGATCCAGGCCGGCGCCATCCCCCCGGCCCTCGACGGACGCGACGTCCTCGGGATCGCCCAGACGGGCACCGGCAAGACCGCCAGCTTCACGCTGCCGATGATCACGATGCTGGCCAAGGGCCGCGCCCGGGCCCGGATGCCGCGCTCTCTCGTGCTCTGCCCGACGCGCGAACTGGCCGCCCAGGTGGCCGAGAACTTCGACACCTACGCCAAGAACGTGAAGCTGTCGAAGGCGCTGCTGATCGGCGGCGTGTCCTTCAAGGAACAGGATGCGCTGATCGACAAGGGCGTCGACGTGCTGATCGCCACCCCCGGCCGCCTGCTCGACCATTTCGAGCGCGGCAAGCTGCTGCTGACCGGCGTGCAGGTCATGGTGGTGGACGAGGCCGACCGGATGCTCGACATGGGCTTCATTCCGGATATCGAGCGGATCTTCTCGCTCACCCCCTTTACCCGCCAGACGCTGTTCTTCTCCGCCACCATGGCCTCCGAGATCGAGCGGATCACCAACACCTTCCTGTCGAACCCCGCCCGGATCGAGGTCGCCCGTCAGGCCACCGCGGCCGAGTCGATCGAACAGGGCGTCGTGATGTTCCGCGGCTCGCGCAAGGACCGCGAGGCGAGCGAGAAGCGCCGCCTCCTGCGGGATCTGATCGAGGCCGAGGGCGAGGCGCTGACCAACGCGATCATCTTCTGCAACCGCAAGACGGATGTCGACATCACCGCGAAATCGCTGAAGAAATACGGCATGGATGCGGCGCCGATCCACGGCGATCTGGACCAGTCGCAGCGGACCCGCACGCTGGAAGGCTTCCGCGACGGATCGCTCCGCCTGCTGGTGGCCTCGGACGTGGCGGCGCGCGGTCTGGACATTCCGAACGTCAGTCATGTCTTCAACTTCGACGTGCCCTCGCATTCCGAGGATTACGTGCATCGCATCGGCCGGACGGGCCGCGCCGGCCGCAAGGGCAAGGCGGTGATGATCTGCGTGCCCCGCGACGAGCGGAACCTCGACGACATCGAGAAGCTGATCGAGAAGCCCATCCCGCGGCTGGAAGCTCCGAACGCCTCCCCCGTGGAGGAGGCCGAGAGCGAGACAGATGCCCCCGCCGCCGGCGAGCGCTCGCGCAGCCGCAGCGCCCGGAGCGAGCGGAGCGACGACACGACGCGGTCCCGCGGCGAGGAAAGCCGCCCCGCCGCACGCGACACGGACGACGAGAGCGCCGACCGGAGCCGCCGCGGCGGACGCGGGCGTGGCGGGTCCGGACGCCAGGCGTCTCGCGATCAGGGCCGTGATCAGAACCGTGATCAGGGCCGCGATGAGAACCGGGACCAGAACCGCGATCGCTCCCGCTCGGGGTCGGACCGGAACGTCGTGGGCATGGGCGATCACCTGCCCAGCTTCATCGCGCTCAGCTTCGACGAGCGGATGGCCGGCTGACGAAGCCGACCGCCGGCCGGGGCGCCCGCTCCGGCCCTCGCTTTCCGCGCCATCACCAGTCTGTTTCCGGCGCGCGGCTTTACGCAGCGTTCAGCCGTTGTTAATCCGCCCCGGGTCAGGGTGAGGGCATCACCGGCAAGGACCGGCAGCTTCGGGCGAGGTTGCCATGTGGCAGACAGCGACATCTCATCACGATACGCGACGCAGACACTTCCGGCATGCGATCGCGACGGATTGCGTTCTGGTGTTCGATGAACACACGGTGCGGTGCCGCACGCGCGATCTGTCCTACGGGGGAGCGCGGGTGACGATGCCGCTTCCGGCCACGTCCTATGCGCTGACTTCGCTGCGCAGCCTGCACCTGCGCGGCGTCGGATTCATCCGCGTCTCCGCCCGCTGGCATTCGGACCGCGACATCGGGCTGGAATTCGACAACGCACAGCACTTCCGCGGCGCGCTGCACCAGATGATCCAGCGCAGCGGCGCCTCCCTCCGCGCCCTGCGCCCCATCGGCGGCTGACGCCTTCCGCCGTTTCCGGCACGAGTGAACGACTGCCGCGCCGTGCCCCATCGGCGGCTATTCCAGCCGCGAGACGATCACCGTGACCTCGGGTTTCTTGCCGATCTCGTCCGCCGAACTCTGCCGGACGATGCGCCGCAGCGCCTCTTCCAGCTTGTCGTCGTCGGCCAGCGTGCCCTCGCCCGCGCGGTTCAGGAACTGCGACAGGTCTTCTTCCAGCACGTCGCGCAGCGGCGCGCGTGAGCGCCCCATCTCGGGCAGGCCCATCATCTCGCACCAGGGATCGCCGAGCGGCTCGTTCTCTTCGTCCAGCACCACGCTGACGGTCACGTGCCCGTTCAGCGCCATGCGGATCCGGTCGCGCACGATCCCGTCCATCGCCCCGATCTGGGCCGACCCGTCGAGATAGGTGCGCCCCGTCTCGATATATTCCGCCACCTCGGGCTGATTGCCCGACAGGTCGATCATCATCCCGTTGACCGCCAGCACGGCCGACCGGCCGAGACCCTGCGCCAGCTTCACATGCTCGCGCAGGTGCCGGTGTTCGCCGTGCATCGGCACCACGATCTGCGGGTCGATCAGGCGGTGCATCGTCTCCAGGTCCGGCCGGTTGGCGTGGCCCGAGACGTGATACATCCCGTCGTTGTCGTCCACGACATCGACGCCCTTCTCCGAGAAAGCGTTCATGATGCGGATCACGCCCTTCTCGTTGCCCGGGATGGTCTTGGACGAGAAAAGGAACGTGTCCCCCTCCTTCATCTCGATCCCCAGATACTTGCCGCGCGACAACTGCGCGGAGGCCGCGCGGCGTTCGCCCTGGCTGCCGGTCACGATCAGCAGCAGGTTCTCGCGCGGGATGCTGCCCGCGTCCTCGGGGCTGACGGTCTTCGGGAAGTCGGTCAGCACGCCGGTGTCCACCGCAGCCTCGATCATCCGCCGCATGGCGCGGCCCATCAGGCAGACCGACCGGCCGGCGCGCACCCCCGCCTCGGCCAGGGTCTTCACCCGCGCCACGTTCGACGCGAAGGTCGTCGCCACCATCATCTCGGGCACGCCCGCGATCAGTCTGGTGATCTCCTCCCCGAGGCTCGATTCGCTGCGGCCGGGGTTGGTCGAGAAGACATTGGTGGAATCGCAGACCAGCGCCTTGATGCCGGGTTTCGCGATCTCCTTCATCAGCTCCGCGTCGAAGGGCTCTCCGACCAGGGGCGTGGGGTCGATCTTGAAGTCGCCGGTGTGGAAGATCCGCCCCGCCGGCGTATCGATCACGAGGCCGGAGCTTTCGGGGATCGAATGCGAGATCGGCACGAAGCCCACGCCGAACGGTCCGGCCTGCGTCATCTCGGGGTATGCCGAGGCGGTGCGCACCGCCTTCTCGCCCACCCCGTATTCCGCCAGCTTCTGCCGCGCCAGGTTCGCCGTGAAGGCCCGCGCAATGACCGGCGCGCCGCCGAGCGCCTCGTAGAGATGCCCGACCGCGCCGACGTGATCCTCGTGCGCGTGCGTGATGAACACCGCCTCCAGCCGGTCGCGGCGTTCCTTCAGCCAGGCGATGTCGGCGAAGATCAGATCGACGCCGGGGGTCGTGTCCATGTCGGGAAAGGCCACGCCGCAATCGACCAGGATCAGGCGTTCCTGATCCGGCTTGCCGTAGCCGTAGACATAGGCGTTCATCCCGATCTCGCCGGCGCCGCCGAGGGGAAGATAGATCAGTCGTTCTCCGGTCATATGTTCCCCTGATCCCGGTTGTAGTCGTGGATGATCCTGAGTCCGTGGATGGTCAGGAATTCGTCGAAATGGTCGTAGAGCGTGTCGCCCTGAGCGAAGAGCGGCGCGAGGCCGCCCGTCGAGATGATCCGCATAGGCTTGTCGTATTCGCCGCGGATACGATCGCATATCCCGCGGACGAGCCCGACGTAACCCCAGAAGACGCCCGATTGCATACACGCAACCGTGTTCGTGCCGATCACCTTCTGCGGCTTGGTCACGTCGACATGCGGCAGGGCGGCGGCCATCTCGTGCAGCGCCTGAAGGCTGAGGTTGACGCCCGGCGCGATGACCCCGCCGACATACGCGCCATCCTCGGCCACCACGTCGAAGGTGGTGGCGGTGCCGAAATCCACCACGATCAGGTCGCCGCCGTAGCGGTCGAAGGCCCCGGCCGCGTTGACCAGCCGGTCGGGGCCGACCTGGGTGCCCTCGTCCACGCGGGGCGGCTTCGGCAGCAGGCATTCGGCCCGGCCGACGACAAGCGGGCGGCAGTGGAAATAGCGGTCGGTCAGGACGCGCAGGTTGAAGACCACGCGCGGCACGGTGGACGAGATGATGACCGCGTCGATGTCCATCGGGATGCGGTGATGGGCCAGCAGGGTGCTGAGCCAGACGTAGTACTGGTCCGCCGTCCGCTGATGCTCGGTCGAGGTGCGGAGCGTGCAGAGGAATTCGGTCCCGTCCCAGACCGAGAAGACGGTATTGGTGTTACCGCAGTCGATGGCGAGCAGCATCGCGCCCCCCCTCCCTTTTCAGAAATAGACATCCGCCGCGGCGATGGCCATGCGGCCCTGCGGGGTCTTGAGGATCAGCCGTCCGTGGTCGTCCACCGTCTCGAACACGCCGCGCGTCTCGCTGGTGGCGGTGCGGGCGGTGATCTCCTCGCCGATGCGGGCGGCGCGGGCCATCCATGCCTCGCGGATCGGGGCGAAGCCCAGCGTGGCGAAGGTGGCCTCGTGGCGGGCGAAGTTGCGGGCGAGAATGTCGAGAAAGTCCTCGGGTGCGATCAGCACGCCGGTCTCGGCCGACAGCGACACCGGGCGCACGGCCTCGGGCGGCAGCTCGCCGGGGTCCGGCGCCTCGCCCAGGTTGATTCCGATGCCGATGGAGACGCCGACCATCCTGCCTCCCCGCTGGACCGATTCCAGCAGGATGCCCGCCACCTTGCCGCCGTTCACCAGCACGTCGTTGGGCCATTTCAGCGCGAAGGGTTCGGTCCGGCCCGTCGCCTCGACGAAGGCATCGTGCAGGGCCAGCGCCGCCACGAAGCTGCGGAGAGCCGCTCGGTCGGGCGCGCCGTCCACCCGCATCGTCAGCGTGCCCGAGAAGGCGCCGGCGGGCTGTTTCCACGCCCTGCCCCGCCGTCCCCGCGCCGCGGCCTGGCGCAGGGCCAGGATCCAGCACGGGCCGGTGAGCGTGTCGAAGCGGCGCTCGGCCTCGGACAGGGTCGAGTCGGTCTCGGCCAGCACCACGCGGCCGACCCCCTCGGGCCAGCCAGCGGGGTCGGACTGCCGGGCCGTGGTCACTCGATCAGCGTCATCGCGGCGGCCTGGGCCGCGCCCTCGATGCCGAAGAGGTTGATGATCCCCACCACCATGATCGCCGCCGATGTCATCAGCAGACCCCATAGGACCGGCGACTTCCCGGCCTCCAGCGAGGTGCCCTCGCTGCCGAAATACATGAAGAACACGATCCGCAGGTAGTAGTAGGCCCCGATGACCGAGGCGATCACGCCCAGGATCGCCAGCCACACCAGCCCGCCGTCATAGGCCGCGCGCAGCACGTAGAGCTTGCCGAAGAAGCCCAGCAGCGGCGGTACGCCGGCGAGGCTGAAAAGCAGGATCAGCATCGCGAAGGCCCGCCCCGGATGCGCCTTCGAATAGAGGTTGAGCGAGGCGATATCGACCACCGGCGCGCCGTCCCGCTCCATCGACAGGATGAAGGCGAAGGTGCCGATGTTCATGGTCACGTAGATCGCCATGTAGATCAGCATCGCCTGGACGCCCAGCGTGGTGCCGGCGGCGAGGCCCATCAGGGCGTAGCCCATGTGCGCGATGGACGAATAGGCCATCAGCCGCTTGATGTTGGTCTGGCCGATGGCGGCCACCCCGCCGAGGAACATCGACAGCACCGACAGCAGCGCCACGACCTGCTGCCAGTCGCCCACGACCCCGCCGAAGGCGTCGTGCACGACGCGGGCGAACATGCCCATGGCGGCGACCTTGGGCGCGGTGGCGAAGAAGGCGGTGATCGGGGTCGGGGCGCCTTCGTAGACGTCGGGCGTCCACATGTGGAACGGCACGGCCGAGACCTTGAAGGCGAGGCCCGCGATCATGAAGACCAGACCCAGCAGCAGGCCCAGGGGCGCCATGCCCTCGCCCGCCGCCGCGACGATCCCGGCGAAGAGCGTCGTGCCCGCGAAGCCGTAGGTCAGCGACGCGCCGTAGAGCAGCAGGCCCGAGCTGAGCGCGCCCAGCACGAAGTACTTCAGCCCGGCCTCGGTCGAGCGCACGGCGTCGCGGCGCAGCGAGGCGACGACGTAGAGCGCCAGCGACTGCAGCTCCAGCCCCATGTAGAGCGCGATCAGGTCCCCGGCCGAGACCATGACCATCATGCCGACGACCGACAGCGTCACCAGCACCGGATATTCGAACTTCAGGATGCCGCGCCGGGCCATGTATTCCTGGCCCATCACCAGAACGGCGGCGGCCGAGAAGAGGATCACCACCTTCGAGAACCGCGCGAAGCCGTCGTCGACGAACATCCCGCCGAAGGCGATGCGGGTCTGGCCGCTGGTGCCCATGATCCACAGGCCCAGCAGGACGAAGACGCCCGCCGTCGCCCAGGTGACGAGCCCGGCTGCCTTGTCCTTCGTGGTGTAGACCGCGGCCAGCAGCACCACCATCGCGTAGAGCGACAGGATGATTTCGGGAAGGATGACGTTCAGATCGCCCTGCATGGGTGGTGCTCCGTCAGTGCGAGGCCGCGACCTCGGTGTCGCCACCGAAGCCCGCGTCCGTCAGCGCGGTGTCGTAGGCCGAGACGAGCGCCTCGGTCGAGGGGCCGATGATGTCGGTGACGAGCGCGGGGTAGACCCCCAGCAGCAGCGTCATCGCCACCAGCGGCGCGAAGATCGCCTTTTCGCGGCGCGTCATGTCCTGGATGGTCTTCAGGCTTTCCTTGATCAGGTCGCCCATGACCACCCGGCGGTAGAGCCACAGCGCATAGGCCGCGCTCAGGATCACGCCGGTCGTGGCGATGGCCGCGACGATGGTGTTGACCTGGAAGATGCCCATGAGCGTAAGGAACTCGCCCACGAAGCCCGAGGTGCCAGGCAGGCCGACGTTGGCCATGGTGAACAGCAGGAAGATCATCGCGTAGCGCGGCATCCGGTTCACCAGCCCGCCGTAGGCGTCGATCTCGCGCGTGTGCATCCGGTCGTAGACCACGCCGACGCAGAGGAAGAGCGCGCCCGAGATGAAGCCGTGGCTCAGCATCTGGAAGATCGCGCCGTCCACGCCCTGACTGTTGGCCGCGAAGATGCCCATGGTCACGAAGCCCATGTGCGCGACCGAGGAATAGGCGATCAGCTTCTTCATGTCCTCCTGCACCAGCGCCACCAGCGAGGTGTAGACGATGGCGATGGCGCTCAGCCAGTAGACCAGCGGGGCCATGACCTCGGACCCGACGGGGAACATCGGCAGGGAGAAGCGCAGGAAGCCGTAGCCACCCATCTTCAGCAGGATCGCCGCCAGCACGACCGATCCGGCCGTCGGCGCCTGGACGTGCGCGTCGGGCAGCCAGGTGTGGACCGGCCACATCGGCATCTTCACCGCGAAGCTGGCGAAGAAGGCGAGGAACATGATCGTCTGCATGCCGCCGACGACGTTCATGCCCAGCATCGAGAAGGTGCTGTGGTCGAAGTCGAAGGCCATCAGCGTCGGGATGTCGGTGGTGCCCGCCTCTGCGAACATCACCACCATCGCGACCAGCATCAGGACCGAGCCGAGGAAGGTGTAGAGGAAGAACTTGAACGACGCGTAGATCCGGTCCTTCCCGCCCCAGATGCCGATGATCAGGAACATCGGGATCAGCCCGGCCTCGAAGAACAGGTAGAAGAGCACGAGGTCCAGCGCCATGAAGACGCCCAGCATGAGCGTTTCCAGCACGAGGAAGGCGATCATGTATTCCTTGACCCGCGTGTTCATGTCCCACGACGCGGCGATGGTCAGCGGCATGATGAAGGTGGTGAGCATCACGAACAGCACGCTGATGCCGTCCACGCCCATCTTGTACTTCATGCCCAGCAGCCAGTTGCGTTCCTCGACGAACTGGAAGCCGGTGTCGTCGGGATCGAAGCCGAACAGGATGAACAGCGAGACGAGGAAGGTCAGCGAGGTCGCGATCAGCGCGACCCACCTGGCGTTCCGGTTGGCCGCCGCATCGTCGCCGCGCAGGAATATCCCCAGGATCAGCGCCGCGACGGCGGGGATGAAACAGGTGATGGAAAGAAGGTTGGCCATTACTCTGCTCCGCCCCCGATCGTCATCCAGGTGACGAGGATCGCGATCCCCAGCACCATCATGAAGGCATAGGTGAAGATGTATCCCGACTGCAGGCGGCCCGCGAGACGGCTGAAGAAGGGAATGATCCCCAGGGCCACGCCGTTGATCCCGCCGTCGATCGTGCCCTTGTCGCCGCGCTTCCAGAAGAAGCCGCCGAGCCAGATGGCGGGCCGCACGAAGACGAAGTTGTAGATCTCGTCGAAATACCACTTGTTCAGCAGGAAGAGGTAGAGAGGCCGCTGCTGCGCCGCCAGCCGCGCCGGCATCGCGGGGTTCACGATGTAGAACCAGTACGCTGTGACCAGACCGATCAGCATGGCGACGAAGGGGCTGACCTTCACCCAGATCGGGGCGTGGTGCGCCTCGTCCATGACATGGTTCTCGGGGCTCATGAAGATCGCGCCCTGCGGGGCCTGGCCGGCGCCGTGCGACGGGATCGCGTGGGCGCTGTCGGTCGCGCCGCCGGCCTCGCCATGCTCTCCCTCGGTCACGGTATCCTCGGTCACGGCCGCGACGGCGCCTTCGGCATCGCCCTCGGCCGCTTCCTCGATGGCCGCGCCGACGCCCTCGCCGTGCCCGGCCTCGCCATGTCCTGCCTCGCCGTGCCCGTCTGCGGCAGCATGGTGGGATGGGATGCCGAAGAAGCTGTTGACCCGGTCGTGGCTGCCGAAGAACGACCCGTACCAGACCATACCCGCGAACACCGCGCCAAGCGCCAGCACACCCAGCGGGATCAGCATGACCATCGGGCTTTCATGCGCATGTTCGTGCGTGTGCCTGTCGCCCTTCTGCGGGCCGTAGAAGGTCATGAACATCAGCCGCCAGGAATAGAAGCTGGTGAAGAGCGCCGCGATGACCAGCAGCCAGAAGCCGTAGCCCCCCGCCGTGCCGGCCCAGGCGCTCTCGATGATCGCGTCCTTCGACAGGAACCCGGCGAAGCCGATGTGGGTCAGCGGGATGCCGACGCCGGTGATCGCCAGCGTGCCGATCATCATCGCCCAGAAGGTGTACGGGATCTTCTTCCGCAGCCCGCCGTAGTTCCGCATGTCCTGCTCGTGGTGCATCGCGTGGATGACAGACCCGGCGCCGAGGAAGAGCATCGCCTTGAAGAAGGCGTGCGTGAACAGGTGGAACATCGCCGCCGAATAGACGCCCACGCCCGCCGCGACGAACATGTAGCCCAGCTGCGAACAGGTCGAATAGGCGATGACGCGCTTGATATCGTTCTGCACCAGGCCCACGGTCGCCGCGAAGAACGCGGTCGAGGCGCCGATGAAGACCACGATGGTCTTGGCGTCCGGCGCGTATTCCACCAGCGGCGACATGCGGCAGATCATGAAGACGCCGGCCGTCACCATGGTCGCCGCGTGGATCAGCGCCGACACCGGGGTCGGGCCTTCCATCGCGTCGGGCAGCCAGGTGTGCAGCAGCAGCTGCGCCGACTTGCCCATTGCGCCGATGAACAGAAGCAGGACGACCACCTCGGTCGCGTCCCAGGAGATGCCGAGGAAGTGCAGGTTGACGCCCGACAGCCGGTCGGCCTCGGCGAAGATCGTGTCCATATCGATGGATTGCGTCAGGTAGAAGAGCGCGAAGATCCCCAGAGCAAAGCCGAAATCGCCCACCCGGTTGACCACGAAGGCCTTGATCGCGGCGGCATTGGCGGAAGGTTTCCGGTAGTAGAAGCCGATCAGCAGGTAGGACGCGACGCCCACGCCCTCCCAGCCGAAGAACATCTGCACGAGGTTGTCCGCCGTCACCAGCGCCAGCATCGCGAAGGTGAAGAAGCTGAGGTACGCGAAGAACCGCGGCTTGTAGCTTTCGCCTTCGCGGAAGTTCTCGTCATGCGCCATGTAGCCGAAGCTGTAGAGGTGGACGAGCGCCGAGACCGTCGTCACCACGATCAGCATGATCGCCGTCAGCCGGTCCAGCCGGATCGACCATTCGGTCGACAGCAGCCCGCTTTCGATGAAACGCATGATCGGGATGTGCTGGGTTTCCCCGTCGAAGGTGAAGAACACGATCCACGAGAAGAAACAGGCCAGGAACAGCAGGCCCGTGGTGATCCACTGCGCCCCGCGTTCGGTGACGATCCGCCAGAAGAAGCCCGCGATGATCGCGCCGATCAGCGGCGCGAAGAGGATGATCTGGACCATGGGTTCAGCCTTTCATCACGTTGACGTCTTCCACGGCGATGGTGCCGCGGTTGCGGAAGAAGCAGACGAGGATGGCAAGGCCGATCGCCGCCTCGGCCGCCGCGACGGTCAGGACGAAGAGCGTGAAGACCTGCCCCGCCAGATCGCCCAGATAGGCCGAGAAGGCGACGAGGTTGATGTTCACCGACAGCAGCATCAGCTCGATGCTCATCAACAGGATGATGATGTTCTTCCGGTTCAGGAAGAGCCCGAAGATCCCGATGACGAACAGCGCCGCCGCCACCGTCAGGTAATGTTCCAGTCCGATCATCTCGTCCCTCGGTCCCTTGCGTCCCGTTGTCCTTGTCCGGCGCCGCGTCGTTGCGCGGCCGCCCCGTCTGTGCCCCGGCCCCCGCGCCGGAGCCTCGTTCCATCAGGCGCCACCAGGCGCCTCATCCGTGCCCCGGCCCCCGCGCCGGGACCTCGGGCCGTCCAGATGCCGCCGGGCCCACCCGGACCGGCGGGGCCCCGGATCGGGTCCGGGGCGCGCCAGGGCCTAGAGGCCCTGCCCCGGTTTCACGTCCTTCAGCTCCATCGCCTTCTTCGGGTCGCGCCACATCTGCGCCAGCACGTTCTGGCGCTTCACGTCCGAACGGTGGCGGACGGTCAGCACGATGGCCCCGATCATCGCGACCAGCAGGATCAGGCCGGCCAGCTGGAAGATCAGGAAGTAGCGGTCGTAGAGCAGCAGGCCCAGGGCGGCCGTGTTCTCGACCCCCACGGGCATCACCGCGGTGCGCAGCTCGCCCGCCGTCTCGGCCTCCTGCCAGGAGCCGAACGCCAGGCCGAACTGCATCAGCAGCACCACCCCGATCAGCAGCGCCAGCGGCATGTAGCGCGCCATCTCGGCCTTCAGCGCCGAGAAGTCGACGTCGAGCATCATCACCACGAAGAGGAACAGCACCGCCACCGCGCCCACGTAGACGATGATCAGCAGCATCGCGACGAATTCCGCCCCCATCAGGACGAAGAGCCCCGCCGAGGACAGGAACGACAGGATCAGCCACAGCACCGAATGGACCGGGTTGCGGGCGATGACGGTGAAGAGCCCGCCCGCCACCACGCAGATGGCGAAGAGGTAGAAGGCCAGTGCCGCGATCGTCATTCCTTGTCCCCCTCGTGCTCGTCCATGACCTCTTTCGCCAGACCGGCGGCTTTCGTCATGGCCGGGATCCCCGCGAACATCGACATCTGCGCGATGGCCTCGGCGACTTCCTGTTTCGTCGCGCCCGCCTCCAGAAGATGCCGGACGGTGATGCGGATCTGGCTGTCGGCCTGGGCGCCCTGCATCGTCAGACCGGCCAGCATCAGATGCAGCCGGGTCTTCGAATCCAGACCCTCCTTGTTGAAGGCCCGCCCGAAGGCGACCTCCATCCACTCCTTCGGCAGGGTCGGCCACATCGCCTCGAACGACTTCGGGCTGAAGTTCTCCAGCGCCGGGTTCATCGCGCGGGCCATGGCCTGGGCCTGTTCCATCATCATCTCGAAGGGGTTCTTCTGATCGCTCATCACCGATACCTCGGCTGGCCGTATGAAGGCCGGCCGCTCATCTGTAGGGCGCGTCCAGTTCCAGGTTGCGCGCGATCTCGGCTTCCCAGCGGTCGCCGTTCTCCAGCAGCTTCTGCTTGTCGTAGAACAGCTCTTCCCGCGTCTCGGCCGAGAATTCGAAGTTCGGCCCCTCGACGATGGCATCGACCGGGCAGGCCTCCTGGCAGAAGCCGCAGTAGATGCACTTGGTCATGTCGATGTCGTAGCGGGTGGTCCGGCGGCTGCCGTCCTCGCGCGGCTCGGCGTCGATGGTGATCGCCTGCGCCGGGCAGATCGCCTCGCACAGCTTGCAGGCGATGCAGCGTTCCTCGCCGTTGGGATACCGCCGCAGGGCGTGTTCGCCGCGGAAGCGGGGGCTCAGCGGCCCCTTCTCGTGCGGGTAGTTCACGGTGGCCTTCGGCGCGAAGAAGTACTTGAAGCCCAGACGGAAGCCCTTGAGGATATCCGTCAGCAGGAAATACTTCGCCGCGCGGCCGTAATCGATCTGTGTCATGGCTCGCCTCCCGTCCTTTCGGCGGTCTTGCTTGCGATGGCCTGATCGAGCCGCGCCATCAGCGCCTCCCGATCCGCCAGAATCTGCACCTTGCCCGCATCCTGCCGGACCTCGTCCAGCATCATGCGGCCGTCGTCGTCAACCTCGGTTCTCGCCAGCCGCGCCCGCATGTCGCCGAGCGTCCGGGCCGAGAGCCTGTCGAGTATGCCCATCCGTCACCCCCGCCCTCAGCCGCCGATCGCCCAGCGGGCCCAGAAGCCGCCCAGCACCTCGAATTTCGCGAGGAAGGCGACGATCACGACCCATGCCAGCGACAGCGGCAGGAAGACCTTCCAGCCGATCCGCATCAGCTGGTCGTAGCGGTAGCGGGGCACGATGGCCTTCACCATGGCGAAGACGAAGAACACCGCGATGATCTTGAGGAACATCCACAGGAACCCGTCCGGCAGGCCCGGGATCGGGGACAGCCAGCCGCCGAAGAACAGCAGCGACACCAGCGCGCACATCAGCACGATGGCCACGTATTCGCCGATCATGAACAGCAGGAAGGGGGTGGAGGAATATTCGACCTGGTAGCCCGCCACCAGTTCCGATTCCGCCTCCGGCAGGTCGAAGGGCGGGCGGTTCGTTTCCGCGAGGCACGAGACGAAGAACAGCACCACCATCGGCAGATGCGGCAGCCAGTACCAGTTCAGCAGCCCCAGATCGCCGTCCTGGGCATGGACGATGGCGCTGAGGTTCATCGACCCGGTGGAGATGATCACCCCGATGATGATGAGCCCGATCGACACCTCGTAGGAGATCATCTGCGCGGCGGACCGCAGCGAGCCGAGGAACGGGTATTTCGAGTTCGACGCCCAGCCTCCCATGATCACGCCGTAGACCTCCAGCGAGGAGACGGCGAAGATGTAGAGGATGGCGACGTTGATGTCCGCCAGGACCCAGCCGTCCGAGAAGGGGATCACCGCCCAGGCGATCATCGCCAGCACGAAGCTGGTCAGCGGCGCCAGGATGAACACCGTCTTGTCGGCGCCGGCGGGGATCACCACCTCTTTCGTGATGTATTTCAGGAAGTCCGCGAAGCTCTGCAGCAGGCCGAAGACGCCGACGACGTTCGGTCCGCGCCGCAGTTGCACGGCCGCCCAGATCTTGCGGTCGGCATAGAGCAGGAAGGCCAGCGCGACCAGCAGCGGCACGACGATCAGCAGCACCTGCCCGACAATCAGCAGCGCGATGCCCAGCGGCGCGGTGGTGAAGAAGTCAGCCATCGTGGTTCAGCCCCTTTTCATACCGTCGGAATCTTCCGTTCCGCACAGCTTGCCGCAATGACCTCGGCGTCGAGCGTCCGCAGCCCGTCGGGCAGGTCCGGCGAGATGACATAAACCGCATCTGCCCGCCAGAGGCCACCCGATTCATCCATATTTGTCCGCACATGCCGTGCAAAACCGTAACCGCGGATCAGCGTGTACTGCGCCGCGGCGCATTCGGCGTATTCCGACACGTCCTGCGCGTCCCGCGCGCCGCGCATGGCGACGTGGAAATTGACCATGTCGCTGTCCAGCAGCCGCGTCTCGACCCCTTCGTATTCGGGATCGAACGGCATCGCCGCCCGCGCCTCGGCCGTGGCGATGGCCTGCTCGGCCCGCGTCATGTCTTCCGCGGGCGCGCAGGAGGCCAGCGCCAGGGCGCAGCAGGCTATGGCATTGCGCGCCGTCACTCCGCCGCCATCGGCGTCCGGGTGCGGGCCTTCGCCCGGGCCGACAGGTCGGCCATGACCTCGGAGGCGCGGGCGATCGGGTTGGTCAGGTAGAAATCCCGCACCGCGACCGCGAAGGCGCCGGAGCCGAGATCGCCGGTATCGAGCGTCTCGACCGCGTTCTCGGGCACCTGGTCGATCTGTTTCAGATGCGGCACCGCCTCGATCAGCTTCGCGCGCAGCTGCGCCAGCGAATCGAAGGGCAGCACCTCGCCCGTCTCGGCGCTGAGCGCCCGCAGAATCGCCCAGTTTTCCTTGGCCTCGCCCGGGGCGAACCCGGCGCGCAGGGCCAGCTGGGGCCGGCCCTCGGTGTTGACGAAAAGGCCGTTCTCTTCCGTCCAGGCGGCGCCCGGCAGGATCACGTCGGCGCGGTGCGCGCCCCGGTCGCCATGGCTGCCCTGGTAGATCACGAAGACGCCATCCGGAATCTCGACCTCGTCCGCGCCGAGGTTGTAGATCACGTCGGCACCGTCCAGCGCCGCCGTCATCCCGCCCTCGGTCACCGCGCCCACATCCATCGCCCCCACGCGGGAGGCGGCGGAATGCAGCACCAGGACCTTCGAATCGCTCTTGCCCGCGGCCGACAGGACCGAGGCCAGCACCGCCGCCCCGTCGTCGCCGGTCAGGGCGCCCTGCCCCACCACGATGACCGAGCGCTTCGCGCGGGCCTCGTCCCAGTCGTCGCGGCCCTCGAACTTCGCCAGTGCCTCGCGGCCTTCGCCCAGGTGGGCGTAATCGTAGGTAAGATCGACCGGCGCCCCGATCATCGCCACGTGCGCGCCGTCGATCCAGGCCTTGCGGATGCGGGCGTTCAGCACCGGCGCCTCGGCGCGGGGGTTGGTGCCGATCAGCATGACCAGCTCGGCCGTGTCCAGATCCTCGATCCGCGCCGTGCCGACATAGGCGCCGCGCCTGCCGGCGGGCAGCGCCGCGCCGTCGGTGCGGCATTCGACGGAGCCGCCCAGCCCCTCGACCAGCGACTTCAGCGCCCAGGCGGCCTCGGTCGAGACCAGATCGCCGACCAGACCGGCGACCTTGCCCGCCCCCTTCATCGCTTCGGCCGCCTTCGTCAGCGCCTCGGGCCAGGTGGCGGGGCGCAGCCGGCCGCCCTCGCGGATGTAGGGCCGGTCCAGCCGCTGACGCCGCAGCCCGTCCCAGACGAAGCGGGTCTTGTCGCTGATCCATTCCTCGTTCGTGCCGTCGTGGTTGCGCGGCAGGATGCGCATGACCTCGCGGCCCTTCGTGTCCACGCGGATCGAGGACCCCAGAGCGTCCATCACGTCGATCGTCTCGGTCTTCGTCAGCTCCCAGGGGCGCGCGGTGAAGGCATAGGGCTTCGACACCAGCGCCCCCACGGGGCACAGGTCGATGATGTTGCCCTGAAGCTCGCTCTCCAGCGTCTGGCCCAGATAGGAAGTGATCTCCGCATCCTCGCCCCGGCCGGTCTGGCCCATCTGGGTGATGCCGGCCACTTCCGAGGTGAAGCGCACGCAGCGGGTGCAGGAGATACAGCGCGTCATGTGCGTCTCGACCAGCGGGCCCAGATCCAGATCGTCCGACGCCCGCTTCGGCTCCCGGTAGCGCGAGAAATCCACGCCGTAGGCCATCGCCTGGTCCTGCAGGTCGCATTCGCCGCCCTGGTCGCAGATCGGGCAGTCGAGCGGGTGGTTGATGAGCAGGAACTCCATCACCCCCTCGCGTGCCTTCTTCACCATAGGCGAGTTGGTCCGCACCTGCGGCGGCTGGCCCTCGGGGCCGGGGCGCAGGTCGCGGACCTGCATCGCGCAGGATGCGGCGGGCTTCGGCGGGCCGCCCACGACCTCCACAAGGCACATCCGGCAGTTGCCGGCGATGCTGAGCCGCTCGTGATAGCAGAAGCGCGGGATCTCCACCCCCGCCTGCTCGCAGGCCTGGATCAGGGTGAGGGCCGGATCGACCTCGATCTCGGCCCCGTCGATGACGATCTTGCGCAGGTCAGCCATGGTTCCTCACTAGTCGTTCAGAAAGGCGCCGATCTGACTGCCCTTCCCGATTTCCCGTTTCCCGAGCGTGCAGAGATCCGCATCGCTGTCGGGGTCCAGCCCCTGGGCGCGGACATAGGCCTCGCCCCGCTTGCGCATCCGCGCCTTCTCGGCGTCGCTGTCGACATAGGCCTTGATCTCCGCCTCGGTGTAGCCGAGCGCCTCGGCCCGGTTCTTCAGCGAATAGAGATAGGCCAGCCCCTTCAGCGTCCGCGGGCTGATCGATTCGCAGCGGTCGCTGATCTCGATGGCGAGCGCCACCCAGAGCATCCTGTCGTCGATTTCCTTCACGTCCCGGAGCGCGGGCTTGGCGGCGGCGGCCATCGGAACGGCCATCACGGCAGCCAGCGCGGCGGCCTTCACGGCGGGGGCGGCAAATCGGGTCATGTCACTGTCTCTCCTCGTGCGGAGGGCCTGCATCCCGCGGCCCCCATCTGTGACACAGATGGGGCGCAGGGGCCTTGTCATGCAATAACAAGCCCTTGAGGCAAGCGATATGAGACGCCGCCCGCTCACGCCGCCGCGACCCCGCAGGATCTCTCGCGCCACAGCCGGGCCTCCTTCAGCCATGCCCAGTCGAACGCCTCATCTCCGGCGCCGTGCTCGCGCAGGCGGTCCAGCCGCGCCAGCGCCTCGTCCAGCGTCGGGCGGTGGCCTTCGGGAACCCACCACATGACGAAATGCATCTGCCCCAGCACCTCGAACCATTCCTGCCGGCGCTCGTAGAACTGGCGGTGAACGGTGTTCCAGACGAAATGCTCCAGCTGTTCGACCGATTCCCAGACCGTCAGATTCGACACGTATTGCGGGTCGCCGCCGATCTTCGCCTCGGTGTTTCCGGTGCCGGGCTCGCCCGAGCCCTCCATCATCCAGACGAAGCCGGGCATCCGCTTGCCCATGCCGTTGATCCGGTCGAGCGCCGCCATGAACTCCGCCACCCGCGGGTCGTCCACGGGGGCGATCAGGCGGCCGACGTTCAGCTCGGCCAGATGATATCCCGGCCTCACACCCATCCGACGCATTCCCCGGTCAGGATCAGGCCCCTGTCGGTCAGCTGCTGCTGCGCGTCCGGCAGGTCCGGGCCCTGCGCCCATGTGATATCGCTGTTGCCGAACCGGCCGAGGCAGTACTTGATCGCCTCGTAGCGGCCGGATTCCTTCGCGCCGTTCAGCCCCTGGTCGAACCGGCGGACCGCCACCGAGAACTGCTCGGGCCGTTCCTTCGAGGCGGTCACCTTCGCGGGATAGTAGTTGCCGTCGAAGGCTCGGCGGTTGGTGCGGCCCCAGGGGTCCTCTCCGGTCCGCGAGGCGCAGGCGCCCAGCACCGTCAGGGCGATCAGCCCGGCCCCGATCATCGTCACGCGCATTGCCGCACCTCCAGCCCCGATCCCTGCAGACCCGTTCCCCGTGGGCCCGATCCCCGCAAATCCTGTCCGTCCGCCTTCAGCCAGCGCCAGCCGAAGGCACCGGCGGTGTCGCCCTTTGCGGCGAGAAGCGCAAGCCTTTCGGCGGCTTCCGCGATCGTCGGGATGTGTCCTGCGGGCACATGCCACAGGACGAGACGCGGGCCGGCGCTGTGCTCGAACCATTCCGCCCCGCGGCGGTAGAACTGCGCATGCACCGTCCGGAACACGAAGGCGGCAAGCGAGGCGGCATCCTCCCATACCGACAGGGTCGAGGCGGTGCGGGGATTGCCGCCCAGAGGGCCGTCAGGATCCGTCTGCGCGGCCTCCATCGCGACGTCGTCCATCCACCAGACGAAGCCGGGGCTGCGCCGTGCCAGCGCGTTCACGCGGTCGACGTTGTCCACGAAGTCGGCGACGCGCGGGTCGTCCCAGTCGTGCTTCAGCACGCCGATGTTGAACTCGGCCAGATGCATCGCGCCGCTCATGCCGCCCCCCGGGCCCAGGGACCCCAGCCCCGGGCGTGGTCGGTGCCGCCGTGCGCGGCCAGGTGATCCAGCCGGTCGATGGCCTCGGGCAGCGTCGGCCACGCCTCGTCCTCGATGTCCCAGACCACCAGATGCGGGCCCTCGTGCGGCTCGAACCACTCGGCCCTCTGCCGGTAGAAGCGCACGTGCACCGTGCGATGCGCGAAGTGCTCCAGCGCCGCCTCGTCGCGCCAGACCGACAGGGTGGCGGTCATCCGGGGGTCGTCGCCGAACGGGCCCGCTGGATCGGCGCAGGCGGCCTGCATCTCGTCCTCCGGCAGCGACCAGACGTAGCCGTCGCTGCGCTTTGCCAGCGCGCCGATGCGGGCGGAATTGTCCTCGAACCCCGCGACGCGGGCATCGCCGCGCGGATGCAGCAGCCGGGCGATGTTGAACTGGGCCACCATCATGCTCCGCCCCCGAAGATCGCCGCCAGCGCCGCGGCCGCCAGCCCGACGCAGCAGAGCACGCCGACCACGAAGACCACGCTGCGGAGCCCGCCGTCGGGACGGCCCCAGCCGCCCAGATGCACCGCCAGATGCACCAGCCGCGAGACAAGGAAGATCGACGCCAGCCAGTTGACCCAGCCCGCCGAGGCGCCGGCCAGCACCGCGGCCAGCACCAGCGCCGCGAACGGGCCGAGGATCTCGACCGCGTTCAGATGCGCCCGGTTGAAGCGATAGACGAAGCTGCCGTAATCCGGATCGGGCATCGCGCCCGAGGGCACGCCCGCCTTCGCCTTCGCGTTGGCCGCCAGCGGGCCGACCATCATGGTCAGCACCGCGAACAGCACCAGCGAGGCCAGCGCGTGGCCATAGGCGGCGAAGGGATATGCGGCGGCCATGTCCGGGACCTACTCCGCCGCCATCACCGTCGCGCCGCGCCCGGTGCGCTTGTGGCGAATGCGATCCTCGATCTCGTCGCGGAAGTTGCGGATCAGGCCCTGGATCGGCCAGGCCGCGGCATCGCCGAGCGCGCAGATCGTGTGGCCTTCGACCTGCTTGGTGACGTCCAGCAGCATGTCGATCTCCTCGACCGACGCCTCGCCCGTCACCAGACGGTCCATGACCCGCATCATCCAGCCGGTGCCTTCCCGGCAGGGCGTGCACTGGCCGCAGCTTTCGTGCTTGTAGAACTTCGACAGCCGCCAGATCGCCTTCACGATGTCGGTGGACTTGTCCATGACGATCACGGCGGCGGTGCCGAGGCCCGACTTCTGCTCGCGCAGGTAGTCGAAATCCATGATCGCCTCGCGCATGTGCTCGCCCCGGATGCAGGGCACGGACGACCCGCCGGGGATCACCGCCAGCAGGTTGTCCCAGCCGCCGCGGATGCCGCCGCAATGGCGGTCGATCAGCTCTTCGAAGGTGATCGACATGGCCTCTTCGACCACGCAGGGGTTGTTGACGTGGCCGGACACGGCGAAAAGCTTGGTGCCCGCGTTGTTGGGCCGCCCGAAGGAGGCGAACCACTCCGCCCCGCGCCGCAGGATGGTCGGTGCGACGGCGATGGATTCGACGTTGTTCACCGTGGTCGGGCAGCCGTAGAGCCCCGCGCCCGCCGGGAACGGCGGCTTCATCCGGGGCATGCCCTTCTTGCCTTCCAGCGATTCCAGCAGCGCCGTTTCCTCGCCGCAGATGTAGGCGCCCGCGCCGTGGTGCAGGTAGATGTCGAAATCCCAGCCGGATTTCGCGGCGTTCTTCCCGACCAGCCCCGCGTCGTAGCATTCGTCGATCGCGGCCTGCAGCGCCTCGCGTTCGCGGATGTATTCGCCGCGGATGTAGATGTAGCAGGCATGCGCGTTCATCGCGAAACTCGCGATCAGGCAACCCTCGATCAGCGTGTGCGGATCGTGGCGCATGATCTCGCGGTCCTTGCAGGTGCCGGGCTCCGACTCGTCCGCGTTGACCACCAGATAGGCCGGGCGGCCGTCGCTTTCCTTCGGCATGAAGGACCACTTGAGGCCCGTCGGGAAGCCCGCCCCGCCCCGGCCGCGCAGGCCGCTGGCCTTCATGATCTCGACGATCTTGTCGCGCCCGAGCGCGATCAGGTCCGCCGTTCCGTCCCAGTGGCCGCGATCCTGCGCGCCCTTCAGGGTCCGGTCATGCATCCCGTAGATGTTGGTGAAGATCCGATCCTGATCCTTGAGCATCACATTACCTCTGCCCGTTGTTTCGCAGCTTCCGCAGCCGCAATATCTGCCAGATGTTGGCGAAGACCCAGACGAAGGCCGCCAGCGCGGCCAGGTCGAACAGCACCAGCCAGCGCAGCTCGCCGCCCGACTGGCCCACCAGCGCCGTGCCCGCCAGCCAGATCACCATGGTCGCCGCGATGACCACCGCCACCACGCGGCCCTTGCGGGCAATCCGTTTTTCCAGCTCGTCGTCGGTCACGCATCACTCCCGGGTCTCGTCGTCGTCGTCGCGGGACTCGCCCCGGCCCGAAGAGTCCGCAGTTTGACGGCTTAGACCAATTCTTATTTCTCCACTGAACGCCCACGCACTTTTCTTCTGACTACTCTTGCGACCGGAGGGATTCGCCCGACCTTCAGCCCCTTTTGCGGAAGGACTCGCGCGTTCGTGTTTCGGGTAATTTCTCGTTGCGCTGGCCGCGGCGATATGGCCTCCGGCAGCATTTGCAATAATGGCGCCCGGAACAGCTGTAGGTTGCGGCGCCGCGGGCGGTGCCGCGACCGCCTCGGCCGAGCGGGTGTCGGTGTCGGCCTGCGCCGCGGCGACCTCCGCCTCGGAGGCGGTGCAGACGAAGCGCATCAGCAGCCAGGCCACCACACCGCCCAGGATCAGCGCCAGAAGGAAGGCGAGCAGGACGGCCAGACCGGGACGGAACAGGACATAGGCCACCACCGCGACGACCGCGCCGATGATCCAGCAGACCGCCCTGCACCGGTCCTGTCTGTCGTTCATGTCCACCGTGTCGTCTCCAGTCGCCGGCCCTCAGCTGTCACTCGTCGTCGGCATCGCCCTTCTTCGCCCGTGCGGAGAATTCCGTCTCGCCGCCATCCGCGAGGGTCTTCGCCTGGGAAACCCAGTCGTCGCGGCTGACGCGGCCCTTGAAGCCCTTGAGGTTCTGGTCGACCCAGGCCACCTCCTCCGGTCCCCATGCGGCGATCTGGTCGTAATGGTAGTAGCCCAGTTCGTGCAACTGCCGCTCCAGCGCCGGGCCCACGCCCTTGATGTGCTTCAGGTCGTCCGGCTGGCCGCCGCGCGCCCCGCTCAGCCCCTCCGGCCGGGTGCCGGGCCCGGATGCGGACGCCGCGCCCGAGGCCTCGCCCGAAGCCGGATCCGACGCGGAGGCGGAGGCTTCCGCCGGCGGGACGGCGGGATCCTTGTGCGGCGCGGTGGCCATCTCGTCCGCTTCGTCAGATGCGGCATCGCGCGACACGTCCGTCGATTCCGGCCCTTCCGGCACCGAGCGGCCGCCCGGCGACGCCTCGCTGCCGGCGGCCGGGGTGCTGGTGCCGCCCTTGGTCGCCGCCTTGCCGCCGCCCGGCTCCGTTCCGGCGCCGCCCTTCGGGCCGCTGCCCTGCGGCGCTTCCTCGTCCTCGCTGTCCGCGTCGGTCCCGGACGGGGTGGTGGAGGCGTCGGCCAGCGGTCCGGGCTTCACGCCCGCCGGGGCGCCGCCGGTCGCGTCGGCCTCCGGACGGCCCATGTCCTCCGCGGGCGCCTCCTGCTCGGTCGCGCCGGTGCTGTCGGCGGGACGGCCGGCCGAGGGGCGGGGCTCGTGCGCCTCGATCTCCTCGACGCTGGTGCCGGCACCGGCGTCGCTGTCGGCCGCGTCATGCCAGGGGGTGCGCAGCGGCACCTCGCTGCCGTCGATGCGCTTCACCGTGTCGCCCAGATCGACCGCCGCCTGAACCGAGGCGTTGTACTGCGTCCTGCCGCTCTCGTGCTCCTGCAGGCTGGTCAGGCCCGACAGGGGCTCCGCCGCGTAGCGTCCGTTCTGCGGGCCCGGCACCGGCACCCTGCCGGCGGCCAGTTCGTCGATGATCTCGCCGAAGCGTTCGACGGTCAGATCCTCGTAGTAATCCTTGCCGATCTGCGCCATCGGCGCGTTCGCGCAGGCGCCGAGGCACTCGACCTCCTCCCACGAGAACCGGCCGTCCGCGGACAGCTCGTGCGCCTTCGCGGCGATCTTCTCGCGGCAGACGGCGATCAGGTCCTCGGCCCCGCAGATCATGCAGGACGTGGTGCCGCAGACCTGGACATGGGCGACGGACCCGACGGGCTGCAGCTGGAACATGAAGTAGAAGGTCGCGACCTCGAGCGCCCGGATGTAGGCCATGCCCAGCATCTCGGCCACATGCTCGATCGCCGGGCGGGTCAGCCAGCCCTCCTGCTCCTGCGCGCGCCACAGCAGCGGGATGATCGCGCTGGCCTGACGGCCCTCGGGATACTTGGTGATCTGCGCCTCGGCCCAGGCCTGGTTGGCGGGGGTGAAGGCGAAGCTTTCGGGTTGCTCCTTGTGAAGACGTCGCAGCATTCCGGCCTGCCCCCCTTATGCCGCCTGCGGCGCGCAGCGCCCGGTAACCAGCATCACGCCGCCGCCCTCGACCGGGACGGCCGCGCCGGTGGCCATGCGAGCCTGGCCCATCTGGATCGTCTGTTCGCGCGTCATGCCTGTCTGCAGCTCCACCGCCAGATATTCCCGTTCGGTCTTCATCACGCAGCCGACCGAGGCGACGGCGTCGTCGTAGGCCGCCATCTGGGCGGGCCCAACGCCCTGCGGCGGCAGGGCGCAGGCGGCGGTCATGGCCACGACGGCCAGCGCGGAAGCGGAACGGACAATCATTGCTTTTCCTCGAAACGGACGGGCCGCGGCGCTGGCGCCGCGACCGGAAGTGGCGCGGACGGGGCGGATCACCGATCCACCTCGCCGAAGACGATGTCGAGCGTGCCGATGATCGCCGCCACGTCGGCCAGCTGATGGCCCTTCGTGACGTGATCCATGGCCTGAAGATGCAGGTATCCCGGCGCGCGCAGCTTGGCCCGGTAGGGCCGGTTCGTGCCGTCCGCCACCAGGTAGACCCCGAATTCGCCCTTCGGCGCCTCGACGGCGCAGTAGACCTCGCCCTCGGGCACGTGGAAGCCCTCGGTATAGAGCTTGAAGTGGTGGATGAGCGCCTCCATCGAGGTCTTCATCTCGCCCCGCTTCGGCGGCGTTATCTTGCCGCGGGCGAGGATGTCGCCCTGCCCCTCAGGCGCGCGCAGCTTCTCGATCGCCTGCAGGATGATCGAGGTGGACTGGCGCATCTCCTCCATCCGGCAGAGGAAGCGGTCGTAACAGTCGCCGTTCTTGCCGACGGGGATCTGGAAGTCGAATTCGTCGTAGCATTCGTAGGGCTGCGAGCGGCGCAGATCCCAGGCGAGGCCCGAGCCGCGGACCATGACGCCCGAGAAGCCCCATTGCTGTATCTCGTCCTCGTTCACCACGCCGATGTCGACGTTGCGCTGCTTGAAGATCCGGTTCTCGGTCAGCAGGCTGTCGATGTCGTCGAGTTTCGCGGGGAATTCCTTCGCCCAGGTCTCGATGTCGTCCAGCAGCGCATCCGGCAGATCCTGATGCACCCCGCCGGGGCGGAAGTAGGCGGCGTGAAGCCGCGCCCCGCTGGCGCGTTCGTAGAAGATCATCAGCTTCTCGCGCTCCTCGAAGCCCCAGAGCGGCGGCGTCAGCGCGCCCACGTCCATGGCCTGGGTCGTCACGTTCAGCAGATGGTTCAGCACCCGCCCGATTTCCGAGAAGAGCACCCGGATCAGCGACGCCCGGCGCGGCACGACGATCCCCGTCAGCTTCTCGATCGCCAGGCACCAGGCGTGTTCCTGGTTCATCGGCGCGACGTAGTCCAGCCGGTCGAAATACGGCAGGTTCTGCAGATACGTCCGGCTTTCCATCAGCTTCTCGGTCCCGCGGTGCAGCAGGCCGATATGCGGATCGCAGCGCTCGACGATCTCGCCGTCGAGCTCCAGCACGAGCCGGAGAACCCCGTGCGCCGCGGGGTGTTGCGGGCCGAAGTTCAGGTTGAAGTTGCGGATCTTCTGTTCGCCCGTCTGGACGTCGTCGAAGCCTTTGGAGCCGTCCATGCGTGCCTCCCTACGCTTCCAGGGCCGGGCCGCTCTCGGTCCGGTACACCTTGGTGATCAGTTTCCACGTCCCGTGCACGCGGACGAACCCCAGATGGTCCTCGTAGCGGCGGGGATGCACGTCGACCGACAGGTGGACGCGGGCGATCTCTCCGCCCGCCACGTCGACCGAATGGATCTCGTATGTCTGCTCGCCCTCGTGCGGCGCACGGGCCTCGATCCGGGCGACGAAGGCAGCCTTGTCGAAGAAGAGCGTGCCGCCCGACCCGGTCACCCCGGTCATCGCGAAGCGATCGTCGCACATGTCCTCGAAGACGGCATGATCGGCGGCGTGCAGCCCGTCGCAATAGGCGACGGCCAGGGCGCGGACCTCGGCGGCGGCGTCGGTGTCCTTCATTTCGCGCCCTCCTTCTTGTCGTCCGGCCGGGCGTCGAGCTTCTCGTCCCCCGGCAGGATGTAGTCCGCCCCTTCCCAGGGCGACATGAAGTCGAACTGCCGGTATTCCTGCACCAGGTTCACCGGCTCGTAGACCACCCGCTTGGTGGTCTCGTCGTAGCGGACCTCGGTGTAGCCGGTGGTCGGGAAGTCCTTGCGCAGCGGATAGCCGCGGAAGCCGTAGTCGGTGAGGATGCGCCGCAGGTCCGGGTGGCCCGAGAAGATGATGCCGAACATGTCGAACACCTCCCTTTCGAACCAGTTGGCCGAGGGGTGGACGGTGGTGATCGAGGGCACCATGTCGTCCAGCCGCACCGGCACCTTCAGGCGGATGCGATGGTTCCGGTACATCGACAGCAGGTGATAGACCACCTCGAACCGCTTCGCCCGACCGGGGTGATCCACGGCGGTGATGTCCACCAGCGTCGTGAAGCGGCAGGTCGGGTCGGAGCGCAGGAACTCCACCAGCGGGACGATCTGCGCCGGGCTGACCGTGACGTTGAGCTCGGCGAAGGACAGCTCCCAGCCCAGCACGGCGTCGGGGCGTCTCGCCTCGATCAGCGCGCCAAGTTCGTTCAGGTCGGTGATGTCGGCTTCGGCCATCGCGTGTCCGCCTCGTCTGTTCCAGTGCGGGCGGACCCGTCCGCCCCGTCGTTCCGCTGCGGGCGGCCGGTGGCCTCCCTCTTCGTCCTCGCGCCGGGCGGGCCGTGCGGCCTGTCGGCCGCCGGCGCGGCCCCGGGGTGCCCTACCGGACGATCGTGCCCGTCCGCCGGATCTTCCGCTGCAGCTGGAGGATGCCGTAGAGCAGCGCCTCCGCCGTCGGCGGGCAGCCCGGCACGTATATGTCCACCGGCACGATCCGGTCGCAGCCGCGCACCACGGAATAGCTGTAGTGGTAGTACCCGCCGCCGTTGGCGCAGGATCCCATCGAGATGACGTAGCGCGGCTCCGGCATCTGGTCGTAGACCTTGCGCAGCGCCGGGGCCATCTTGTTGGTCAGCGTACCCGCGACAATCATGCAGTCGGACTGGCGCGGGGACGCGCGCGGCGCCACGCCGAAGCGTTCGGCATCGTAACGCGGCATCGAGGTGTGCATCATCTCGACCGCGCAGCAGGCCAGGCCGAAGGTCATCCAGTGCAGCGAACCCGTCCGGGCCCAGTTGATCAGATCCTCGGTCGAGGTCAGCAGGAAGCCCTTGTCCTGCAGCTCGCGGTTGAGGTTCTGGGTCGCGACCTCGCGGTCCGGACCCGCCTTGTTCGTGGCATCGTTGGTGGCGGCTACTGCCATTCCAGTGCCCCTTTCTTCCATTCGTAGGCGAACCCGGCCGTCAGCACGGCCAGGAAGACCATCATCGACCAGAAGCCGACCATGCTCACGTGCTGGAAGGCGACGGCCCAGGGGAACAGCATCGCGATCTCGAGATCGAAGATGATGAAGAGGATCGAGACCAGGTAGAAGCGGACGTCGAACTTCATCCGCGCGTCGTCGAAAGCGTTGAAACCGCATTCGTAGGCGCTGACCTTCTCGGGGTCGGGATTGCGGACGGCGACGATCACGGCGGCGAGGACGAGGATCAGGCCCAGCACGATCGCGATGGCCAGAAAGACGAGGATCGGCAGGTATTCCCTCAGCATCTCGTCCATGGGCGCGCTCCGTTGCTGACATGGCGGGCCGGAGGGGCCCGCGCTGGCTGGTTCCGTTGTTACTCCCGCCCCCCGGCATGGTCAACCGAACCCGTTCACAATCCATGGAGTTTGCCGTGCGACAGAAGGCCTTGCCGCGGCGCGGCCCTTTCCGCGCCGCGCCGCAACATCCGAAGGCCCCGGAACCGGGCCGCGGCGGGCCCGTTTCGGCGCACGGCAGGCCCGTGTCGGCGCACGGCAGGCCCGTGTCGGCGCGCGGCCGGTCCGGTCCGCCTCAGCCGCCGACTTCGTAGAAGTCCTTGCGATAGAAGTTCTGTTCGCCGTCCAGCGCCTTCGCGGCCCTGAAGCCCTCGCGCTGCTGCATCCTGTCCCACCAGGCCACGACGTTCGGGAAGGGATCCATCCGCACGTAGCGCGGCGCGGCCATGATGTTGAAGCCCAGCATCGTGTCGGCGGCCGAGAAGCCGGAGGCGAGGACATGCTCCTGCCCCGCCAGCAGCCGCTCCAGCGGCTCGATCGTGGTGGCGAGGCGGCGCGCGTCGATCTTCACCACCGTGTCCGAGCGCTGCGACGGATCGCGCAGGAAGATCCACTGCAGGTTCAGCCCCGCGATCAGGCTCGCCATCGTCTCACTGTAGTGCATGGCCTCCAGGAACGGGATCCGCTCGGGATCGCCGGGGGCCCGGCCGAGGCCGTGTTCGGGCCGCGTCTCGCACAGGTATTCCGCAATGGCGCCGCTTTCGTAGATCACCCGGCCGTCGATCTCGAGCGCGGGAACGCGGCCCGCGGGAGAGCGCGACAGATATTCCGGAGTGCGCAGCGAGCCGTCCTGGATCCTGTAGGTCACGATCTCCGGCTCGATCCCCATCTCGGTCAGCAGCCACAGCGTGCGGAAGCTTCGCGACGATGGCACGTGGTGCAGTCTGATCATTCCATTCCTCCCGATCCGGCCCGCGCGAAAAGTTTTCGCGAAAACTTTTCTGAAGACTTTTCGCAGAAAAGTCTTCCCCCCCTCAGGCCTCGTCCTCCTCCAGCCGGATCAGCGCGGCGCCGGCCTCGACCTGAGCGCCCTCCGCCGCCAGCACCTCGGCCACCACGCCGTCGCGCGGGGCGGTCAGCGCGTGTTCCATCTTCATCGCCTCCAGGACAGCCAGCCGCTGCCCCGCCTCGACCGCCTGACCGGCGCTGGCCAGCATCCGCCGCACCAGCCCCGGCATCGGCGCCAGGATCACGCCGCCCGCTGCCGCCGCGCCCGCGTCGCGGTCCAGCGGATCGGGCGCGGTGAAGACATGGCCGAAATCCTCGAAGACGGTGATCTCCTCGCCCGCCCGGTGCACCGGCGGCAGCGCGCCCTGCTCGCTCCGCCAGGCGCCGGTCCAGCGCAGGCCGGTACGCGCCTCGCCCGCCGTCACCTCGGCCGCGCCGTGCCCCGTCACCTCCACCGCGACCTCCATCTCCCGGCTGTCGTGGATCAGCGACACCCGCCGCACCAGCCCGCCCCAGAGGCTCACGCCCTCCAGCGGCGCCGGTGCGCGGTCCAGCCCGAGCGCCGCCAGCGCCGCCGCCGCCACGGCCTGCACCGTGGGCGCCGGCCGGGCCACAAGCGCCGCGGCCTCCCGCCCGATCAGGCCGGTGTCCACCTCGCCGCGGGCGAAGCCCTCGTGCCGCGTCAGCGCGCCGAGGAAGGCAAGGTTCGTCACCGTTCCCGCCACCTGCGTCCGCGCCAGCCCCTGCGCCAGCTTCGCCAGCGCCACCTCGCGCGAGGCGCCGTGGGTGACGACCTTCGCGATCATCGGGTCGTAGTGCGGGCTGATCCGGTCGCCGGACCGCACGCCCGTATCCGCCCGTACCCCGTCCGGGAACGCCAGGTGCGACAGGGTGCCGGTCGCCGGCAGAAAGCCGTTCGCCGCGTCCTCGGCATAGAGCCGCGCCTCGAAGGCATGGCCGCGGATCGCCAGATCCTCCTGCCGGGCGGGCAGCGGCTCGCCCGCCGCGACACGGATCTGCCATTCGACCAGATCGACCCCGGTGATCGCCTCGGTCACCGGATGTTCGACCTGCAGCCGCGTGTTCATCTCCATGAACCAGAAGCCGTCGGTGCGGAGCGGGCCGGACCCGTCCACGATGAACTCGATCGTCCCCGCCCCGGCATAGCCGATGGCCTCCGCCGCGCGGACCGCCGCCGCGCCCATGGCGGCGCGCATCTCCTCGGTCATGCCGGGGGCCGGGGCTTCCTCGATCACCTTCTGGTGCCGCCGCTGGAGCGAGCAGTCGCGTTCGAAGAGATGCACCGCCCTCGTGCCATCGCCGAAGACCTGCACCTCGATGTGGCGGGGGGTGGAGACGAACTTCTCGATCAGCACGGCCGGGTTGCCGAAGGCACCCCGCGCCTCGTTCCGGGCGCTCTCCAGCGCGTCGGGGAAATCGCCCGGCCGCTCGACCAGCCGCATCCCCTTGCCGCCGCCGCCCGCGACGGCCTTGATGAGGACCGGATAGCCCGCGTCCTCCGCCGCCTGCGCCAGCGTCGCGTCGTCCTGATCGGCGCCGTGGTAGCCCGGCACGACCGGCACGCCGGCCTTCTCCATCAGCGCCTTGGCGGCGTCCTTCAGCCCCATGGAGCGGATCGCCTTCGCGGAGGGGCCGATGAAGGTGAGCCCCGCCGCCTCCACCGCCTCGACGAAATCCGGGTTCTCGCTGAGGAAGCCGTAGCCGGGATGGATCGCCTGCGCGCCGGTCTCCATCGCGGCGGCGATGATCGCCTCGCCCCGAAGGTAACTTTCGGCGGGCGCGGCCCCGCCGATGCAGACGGCCGCATCCGCCATCTCGACATGCAGCGCCTCCGCGTCGGCGGTGGAATGCACCGCGACCGTCCGCAGCCCCATGGCCCGCGCGGTGCGGATGATCCGGCAGGCGATCTCGCCCCGGTTCGCGATCAGGATGGTGTCGAACATCATGCCTCCAGAGCCTTGCCGAGGATCGCCGCCGTGCCCGCGTCGAAGGCCGCCAGCGTGACCTGCCAACCGTCGCGGCCCGCCAGCCATTCGCGCAGCGTGGCGACGGCGACCTGCGCCGCGTCCGCCGCCGGATAGCCGTAGATGCCGGTCGAGATCGCGGGGAAGGCGACGGAGCGGCAACCCGCCTCCTCCGCCAGGTCCATCGCGGTGCGGTAGCAGGAGGCGAGCAGCGCCGCCTCCCCCTGCCCGCCCCCGTGCCAGACCGGGCCGACGGCGTGGATGACATGGCGCGCGGGCAGATCGTGCCCGCCGGTGATCTTCGCGCTGCCGGTCTCGCACCCGCCGAGGGTGCGGCATTCGGCGAGCAGGCCGGGGCCCGCGGCGCGGTGGATCGCGCCGTCGACGCCGCCGCCGCCGAGGAGCGAGCGGTTCGCGGCATTGACGAGGGCGTCGACGTCGAGCGTGGTGATGTCGGCCTGAAGGACGCGGATCATGGAGTGCCTCGCGGAATGCCGTGGCGCCGGCTCGCGCCGTCGCGCAGGGGATCGCCGGCAGAGGGGATCGACCCCTCTGCCGGCGATGGTGCCTCCGGCGGGGATATTTCCGGCCAGAGGAAGGAGGGAACGCGTGGGGCAGGCAACGCGGCACGCGGATCGCGGGACGGCCGGAGGGCGTGCGGGGCGGTCATCGGCGCCACCCGCCGCCGAGAAGCGCCTCCGCCTCGGCGCCGATGCGCGCGAGGATCTCCGCGGCCGGCGGCGCGTCCCGGACGAGGCCGATGCCTTCGCCCACGATGGGCGCGGCGGCGGGCCCGGCCGTCCATTCGGACTTCGCGGTCTCGTCGGTCGCGAGGCCCGCGAGGTCGTCCTGCCAGCGGGCCACATAGTCGGTGCGGATCGTCCGGAGGTTCCAGCCGCCCGGCCACTCGAGCCCCCGCGCCACGTCACCGACCGAGCTGCGCACCGTCGCGTCGCCGTCCGAGCCGAGCGCCAGCGGCATCTGGGTCTCGGGCACCAGCGCCTCGCGGCTGGCCCAGAACCGGGTGCCGCAGACCGCGCCGTCCGCGCCCAGCATCAGCGCAGCGGCGAGGCCGCGGCCGTCGACGATCCCGCCCGCCGCCAGCAGCAGCGTGTCCGGCGCCTCGCGGGCCAGCAGGTCGGCCACCTCGGGCACCAGGGCGAGGGTGGCGCGACCGGTGCCGTGGCCGCCGGCCTCCGCCCCCTGGGCCACGATCACCTTCGCCCCGGCCGCCAGCGCCTCACGCGCGCCCGCCAGCGTCTGCACCTGCGCGAAGAGCGGCACGCCCGACGCCGCGATCCGGGCGGCGAAGGGGCCGGGGTCGCCGAACGAGAGGAAGATCGCGCGCGGCCTGCGCTCCAGCACCCGGTCGAGCACCCCGGGCGTCTCGGCCAGCTTCCAGGTGATGAGGCCCATGCCGACCGGCGTGTTCCCGGCCTCGGCCCATTCCGCCTCGATCCAGGCCGGGTCGCAATAGCCGCCGCCGATGAAGCCCATGCCGCCGGCCGCCTCCACCGCCGCCGCCAGGCGCCCACCGGTGACACGGGCCATGGGCGCGCAGACCACCGGGTGGTCCAGCCCGAAGGCCCGGGTGAACCGCGTCTCGATCATCGCGTCTCCCCCTGCTTCATCTTTCTGCAGATACGCATGCCGACCCCGCCACGCTCACATCCGGAACACGCCGAAGCGCGTCTCCTCCACCGGCGCGTTCAGCGCGGCGCGCAGGGACAGGGCAAGCACCTCGCGGCTCTTCCGCGGGTCCACGATCCCGTCGTCCCAGAGCCGCGCCGAGGCGTAGAGCGGATGCGACTGCCGCTCGAACATCTCGATGGTCGGGCGCTTGAACTCGGCCTCCTCCTCGGCGCTCCAGTGTCCGCCCGACCGCTCGATCGCCTCGCGCCGGACGGTCGCCAGCACGCCGGCGGCCTGGGCCCCGCCCATGACCGAGATGCGGCTGATCGGCCAGGTCCACATGAAGCGCGGCTGGTAGGCGCGGCCGGCCATGCCGTAGTTCCCGGCGCCGAAGGACCCGCCGACGACCATCGTCACCTTCGGCACGGATGTGGTGGCCACCGCCGTCACCATCTTGGCCCCGTGGCGGGCAATGCCTTCGTTCTCGTAGCGGCGGCCGACCATGAAGCCGGTGATGTTCTGCAGGAAGACCAGCGGGATGCGGCGCTGCGAGCAGAGCTCGACGAAATGCGCGCCCTTCTGCGCGGCCTCGGAGAAGAGCACGCCGTTGTTGCCGACGATCCCGACCGGCATCCCGCAGAGCTCGGCGAAGCCGGTCACCAGCGTCTCTCCGAACCGCGCCTTGAACTCGTCGAAGCGCGAGCCGTCGACGACCCGGGCGATCACCTCGCGGATGTCGTAGGGCGTGCGAAGGTCGGGCGGAACCACGCCCAGCAACTCCTCGAAATCGTATGCCGGCGCCTCCCCCGCAGGGTGGGGTTCCACCCCACCCCCGCCGAGCGAGCCCACCGCCCGCCGGGCCAGAGCCAGCGCGTGCCCGTCGTCCTCCGCCAGGTAATCCGCCACGCCCGACAGGCGCGTGTGCACGTCCCCGCCGCCCAGATCCTCGGCGGTCACCACCTCGCCCGTCGCGGCCTTCACCAGCGGCGGCCCGGCCAGGAAGATCGTCCCCTGCTCCTTCACGATGATCGTCACGTCGGACATCGCCGGAACATAGGCGCCGCCCGCCGTGCACGATCCCATCACCACGGCGATCTGCGCGATGCCCTTCGCGGACATCCGGGCCTGGTTGTAGAAGATGCGCCCGAAATGGTCGCGGTCGGGGAAGACCTCGTCCTGGTTGGGCAGGTTCGCCCCGCCGCTGTCGACCAGATAGACGCAGGGCAGCCGGTTCTCCTCGGCAATCTCCTGGGCGCGGAGGTGCTTCTTCACGGTCACCGGGTAGTAGGTCCCGCCCTTCACCGTCGCGTCGTTGCACACGACCATCACGTCGCGGCCCTGCACCCGGCCCACGCCCACGATCAGCCCCGCGCCGGGGGCCGCGCCGTCGTACATGCCATGCGCCGCGGTGGCGCCGATTTCCAGGAACGGAGAGCCCGGGTCGAGCAGCCCCGCCACCCGGTCGCGCGGCAGCATCTTGCCCCGCGAAAGGTGCCGCTCGCGCGCCTTTGCGTCACCGCCGGCGCGGGCGGCCAGGGCCGCTTCGCGCACGATGTCCAGCGCCTCCAGATGACCGGCGCGGTTCGCCCTGAACTCCTCGGACCCGGGGATCGCCTTCGTCTTCAGTTTCATGGCTTCCTCATGGCTTCACCATCCTCCGCGACCACCGCATCACCAGCCCCGTCGCCGCCAGGGCACCGAGGTAGAGCATCAGCGCCCCCGCCGCCGCCGCGGGCCAGAGCAGCGCGGGCGAGACCCGCAGCCCCTCGAACACCGGCGCGGCGACGACGAAGAGCGCGACGAGCACCACCGCCGCCGTGCCCCAGCCCAGACCCTCGCGGAACTGGCCGCCCTCGGCATAGCTCATCGACAGCGGCGCCTGACAGCCCGGACAGGGCAGCAGGTGGGCGGGCGAGCGGATGCGGCTCTTGAACCCGGTCGAGACATGGACGCTCTGCCGCGCGCCGCAGTCGGGGCAGCGCAGATCGGCGAGATTGTCGGGGATCACGCCCAGGATCATGCCGTCCCCTCCGAGGCCGCGCGGGCCTTCAGCTCCTTGCGGATCACCTTGCCGGTGACGGTCATCGGCAGAGCGTCGACGAAGGCCACCTCGCGCGGGCGGGAATAGGTCGCCAGACGGGCGCCCACATGGCCCATCAGCTCGTCCGCGAGCGTGTCGGAGGGGGCAACTCCGTCCCGCAACACGATGAAGGCCTTGACGATTTCGGTCCTGAGCGCGTCCGGCTTGCCGACCACGCCGCAGGTGGCGACGGCGGCGTGCTTCAGCAGGCAATCCTCGATCTCCGCCGGGCCGATGCGGTAGCCGGCCGAGGTGATCACGTCGTCCTCGCGTCCCACGAAGCGCAGGTAGCCGTCCTTCATCACGCCCCGGTCGCCGGTCAGCATCCAGTCGCCCCGGAACTTCGCCGCGGTCTCCTTCGGCTTCCGCCAGTATTCCAGCAGCATGGAGGCCGAACCGCTGCGCACCGCCACATCGCCTTCCTCCCCGGTCACCCGACCCGCGCCGTCGATCACCGCCACCTCGTGGCCGGGCACCGGCCTGCCGATGGAGCCGGGGCGCACCGGAAACAGCGCGCCGCAGGAGGTGGCGACCATGTTGCATTCGGTCTGGCCGTAGAATTCGTTGATCGTCACGCCGAGGGCGCGGCGGCCCCAGTCCAGCATCTCGGCGCCCAGAGGCTCTCCGCCGCTGGCGACCGAGCGCAGACCGGGCAGACCGGCGTCGGCGGCCTTCAGCATCCGGAGCGCCGTGGGCGGGAAAAACACATTCCGCACGGACCCTTCCCGGACGATCCTTGTGCACTCGGCCACGTCGAACTTCGGCATCCGCGCCGCCACCACCGGCACGCCGAGCGCCAGCCCCGGCATCAGCACGTCGAAGAGGCCGCCGATCCAGGCCCAGTCGGCGGGGGTCCAGAGGCAGTCGCCCTCCTGCCCGAGCAGATCGTGGGATAGTTCCACCCCCGGCAGATGCCCGGTCAGCACGCGATGCCCGTGCAGAGCGCCCTTGGGCGCGCCGGTCGTGCCGGAGGTGTAGATCACCACCGCCGGATCCTCGGGCCCGGTCTGCGCCACCTGGCCGCCGCGGGTCGAGTCGGGCAGCTCGCCCTCCACGATCGTCGCGCAGCCCATGCCGGTCAGCATCCCGCACCCCTCGTCGTCCGTCACCACCACCCGCGCGCCGCTGTCGCCCAGGCGGCTTTCCAGCGCGTCGCGGCGGAACAGCTTGAACAGCGGGACCGAGATCGCCCCCATCCGCCAGGCCGCCACATGCGCCGCCGCCGTCAGCGGTGTCTGGCCGAGCAGCACGCCCACCCGGTCGCCCCGCACGATCCCCCGCTCGCGCAGCGCCACCTCGACCCGGCGGGACAGGCGCCAGAGATCGCCGTAGCTCACCTCGCGCCTCTCGCCGGTCAGGTCGATCAGCGCCAGCCGGTCCGGCTGCGTCGCCGCCCAGCCGTCGCAGACCTGCACGGCCATGTTCAGATCCTCGGGCAGGTCCCAGCGGAACCCGTCGCGCAGGCGGTCGAAGCTCTGCCCGTGCGGCAGCATCAGCCGCGCGGCGCCAGCGTGAAGCCGAAGCGTTCGCCCCGGCCCCATGCGTTGCGGTCGTTGCCCCGGTTCGGGATGCCGCCCTTCAGCATCCGCGCCAGGTGCATCAGGTTCCAGGTCATGATCGTCGTGTTGCGCGCCGTGAAGTCGTTGTCGAACCCCGCGCGTTTCCCGTCCACCTCGTCGCCGAAGGACGGGCCCGGCCCGGCCTCGCCGATCCAGCCGCAATCGGCCTGCGGCGGGATGGTGTATCCCAGATGGTTCAGCGCGAAGCCCAGCGTCATCGCCGCATGCTTGATGCCGTCCTCGTTGCCGGTGACGACGCAGCCGCCGACCTTGCCGTAGAAGCTGGACTGGCCGCGATCGTTCAGCTCTCCCGACATGGCGTAGAGCCGTTCGATCAGGATCCGGCAGACCGAGCTTTCCTCGCCCAGCCAGAGCGGCGTGCCGATCACCAGGATGTTCGCGGCCTTCACTTTTTCCCACAGCGCCGGCCAGTCGTCACGGTCCCAGCCGTACTCCGTCATGTCCGGATAGACGCCCGGCGGGACCTCGTGCGACAGCAGGTGGATCGTCTCGACCGCGACGCCTTCGCCGGCCATGATCCGCGCCGAGGCGTCGAGGAGCAGCTGCGTGTGGCTGTCGGACGGCACCTTCTTCAGCGTGCAGTTGAAGATCACCGCCGAAAGGCCCGCGAAATCGCTCATTCCGTCAGCTCCCTCTTCAGCTGGTCCAGTTCGCGGTCCAGGAAATACGAGGTGATGGACCGGATCACCACCAGAAGCAGCAGGAAGATCAGGTCGGCGAAGGCGAGGCTGAGCGCGGTGTGGATCACGTCCGAGACGATGAACAGCTCCAGCCCCGCCAGGATGTAGCGCCCCAGCTCGATCCGCTCCCGGTTGGTGCGGTGGATGCGCTTGTCGCCCGCCCCCAGCTCGGCCCGCACGACCCCGCCGATGAAGCGGGCGGCGCCGATCAGCAGCAGCAGGATGGCGAAGAGGTCGATGATCGCGGCCAGCCATTCCAGCCCCTCCACGATCCAGCCGAACTGACCGTGCAGCGCGCCGCCCTCCAGCTCCAGCTCGATCAGGTTCTCCATCCCGCGCCTCCTTCGCCGCCCCTCATGTCCGCGCGGCGCCCGCGGGATCGGCCGGCTCCAGCCGCATGATCCGTCCCAGCCGGTCGGCCTGATAGATCGCCTTCGCCGCGCCGTCGCCCGGCCGGCAGATCACGGTGACCCAGGCCGGGGGCTCGTCGGGAACGCCCACGCAATCGGTGCGGCGCCCGCCCTCCTCGGCGACCCATCGGTCGGCGGCGGCGGCGATCACGTCGCCCTCGGTCAGCAGCGCCAGCCTGAGGCCGAGCGCCAGACCCGCCAGCGCCGCCAGCCCCGACAGCGCCAGCAGGACGCGGCGCATCGTGCGGGCGGCGGCAGGGGTCACTGCATCGCCCCCATCAGCTCCCGCCCGATCAGCATGCGGCGGATTTCCGAGGTGCCTGCCCCGATCTCCATAAGCTTGGCGTCGCGGAAGATGCGCGCGACCGGCGCGTCGTTCAGAAAGCCCGCGCCGCCCATGGCCTGCACGGCCTGATGGGCGACGACCATCGCCTCCTCGGAGGCGTAGAGCACGCAGGCCGCCGCGTCCTGGCGCGTCACCTGCCCCCGGTCGCAGGCCTTCGCCACCTCGTAGACATAGGCGCGGGCGCTGTTCATCTTCGTGTACATGTCGGCGATCTTGCCCTGCATCAGCTGGAAGGTCCCGATGCTCTGCCCGAACTGCTTCCGCTCGACCATGTAGGGCATGATCTCGTCCAGACAGGCCGCCATGATCCCGGTGCCGATGCCGCTGAGCACGACACGCTCGTAATCGAGACCCGACATCAGGACGCGGACGCCGCGGCCTTCCTCGCCCAGGATGTTCTCGAACGGGACCTCGCAATCCTCGAAGATCAGCTCGGCCGTGTTGGACCCGCGCATCCCCAGCTTGTCGAAATGCGGAGAGGTGGAAAAGCCCTTCATCGACTTCTCGATCAGGAAGGCGGTGATGCCTTTCGATCCGGCCTCCGGGTCGGTCTTCGCGTAGACCACCAGCGTGTCGGCGTCGGGGCCGTTGGTGATCCAGTACTTGTTGCCGTTCAGCACGAAGCGGTCGTTGCGCTTCTCGGCCCGCAGCTTCATCGACACCACGTCCGACCCCGCCCCGGGCTCGGACATCGCCAGCGCGCCGACATGGTCGCCCGAGATCAGACCGGGCAGATATCTCTGCTTCTGCGCCTCCGTGCCGTTCAGGTTGATCTGGTTCACGCAGAGGTTCGAATGCGCCCCGTAGGACAGCGAGACGGACGCCGAGGCGCGCGCGATCTCCTCCACCGCGACGACATGGGCGAGGTAGCCGAGGCCCGCGCCGCCGAACTCCTCCGGCACCGTGATGCCCAGCAGGCCGAGGTCGCCCATCTCCTTCCACAGGGCCGCCGGGAAGGTGTTCGTCCTGTCCACCTCCGCCGCCATCGGCTTCACCCGCTCCTGCGCCCAGCGGTGCACCACCTCGCGCAGGGCGTTCACGTCCTCGCCCAGATCGAACGACATGGAGCCGGTGAACATGGCCGCTCCTCCCCCCGGTTGTCGAGCAGTTATTGAACACTTGTTCACCAAGGCGTCGCACATCGCCCGAGTCGGGTCAAGCGGGGGGCATGCGGCGGGAACCGCCGCGCGCCTCCGCGGGTTGCGCAGGGGAAGGCCGCAGGACCCGGCGCCGCCGGATCGCAACAGGCGCGGCCGCGAAAGGAGCTACCCCATGAAAGACCTCACCCACGAGTTCAAGGATACCTTCTGGGACCGGATGGAGAAGGTGACGGCCGGCATGCTGCACACCGACCACGACCGCGTGGTCCCGATGTCCCATTACGTGGACCGCGACCGCAACTGCCTGTGGTTCATCACCGCCGACGGCACGGACGCCTACGAGGCGGCGCAGGCCGGCAAGTCGGTGCATCACGTGGTGGCCGAGCAGGCCGCGCATCTCTACGCGAAGATCGACGGAAAGCTGAGCGTGTCGAACGACAAGGAGAAGCTTGACGAACTCTGGTCGCCCGTGGCGGCCATGTGGTTCGAGGACGGCCGCGAGGACGAACATGTCCGCCTCGTGCAGTTCGTGCCCTCGACCGCCGAGATCTGGGCGACCGAAGGCAATGCCGGCTTCCTCTACGAGGTGGTCAAGGCAAACGTCTCGAAGCAGACCGCCGAGGGCGGCGACCACGGCACGATCCGCTTCTGATGCGGCTCGGGACACTTGCGGCGGCCCTCGTGGCCGCCCTGCCCCTCTCCGCCTCCGCCGAGGAGGTCGGGGAGGTCGGCGTCGACTGGGTCGGCAACGACATCGTCATAGAGGCGATCGCGGACCCGGATGTGAAGGGCGTCACCTGCCACATCGCCTATTTCGAGAGAGGGCTGATAGACCGGCTGTCGAAGGGCAACTGGTTCGAGGATCCTTCCAATGCCTCCATCGCCTGCCGCCAGACCGGCCCGATCGAGATCGGCGACATCGACCGCAGCAAGGACGGCGAGGACGTGTTCCGCACCTCTCGCTCGATCATCCTGAAATCGCTGCGGGTCAAGCGGATCTGGGATGAGTCGAACCGGACGCTGATCTATCTGGCCCATGCGGCGGAGTTGACGGACGGCTCGGCGAAGCTCGCCATTTCCACGGTCCCGCTCTACCCGGATTGAGCGCCTGCGGCGCACACGATGCCTGCCCTTGCCTCCGGCAAGGGCGTTTCTGCCTCCGGCTAGGATATTTCCGGCCAGAGGAAGACAGAACCCGTCTCCTGCTTTTCCTCTGGCCCGAAATATCCCGGGGGAGTCGTGCCGCAGGCACGGCGGGGGCAGAGTCCCTGCCGCCCTATCGCCCGATCGCATAGGCCTGCATGAGGCGCGGCGTTGCGGCCGCGTGCAGCACGCCGTCGGCATCGCGCAGGGCCGCCGTCAGACGCCCGACGGACCATGGGGGCGCGACGCTCACCTTGTGGCCGCGCGCGTGCAGGGCTTCGATGCAGGCCTCGCCCACGTTCGGCTCTAACATCATCGCGGCGGGTTTCACCTCGCGCGGGAAGAACGAGTTCTGGAAGTGCATCGAATGGAAGAGCGGCATGTCCATGCAGGCCTGCAGGTCCATCCCGTGATGCACGAAACGCAGGAACCAGATCAGGTTCCACTGGTCCTGCTGATCGCCGCCGGGCGTGCCCCAGACGAGGCGGTGGCCGTCCCGTTCGGCCATAGAGGGCGTAAGCGTGGTGCGGGGCCGGCGGCCGGGGGCGAGCGAGGTCGGCAGGCCCTCCTCCAGCCAGAACATCTGGGCGCGGGAGTTCAGCGGGAAGCCGAGGCCGGGGACCACCGGGTTCGATTGCAGCCAGCCGCCCGAGGGCGTGGCCGAGACGCAGTTGCCCCAGCGGTCGATCACGTCGAGATGCACGGTGTCGCCGCGCCGGTCCGTTTTCTGCGCATCGCTCAGATGCGCCATCGTCGGTTCCTGCGCCTGCACGCCCGAGACGCCGAAATCCTGCGCGGCGCGGGCGATGTATGCATCCGCCAGATGCTCGAAGCCCGGCACCCGCCCGGGGCGCTGCTCTGTCGAGGCCGTGTCGCCGATCAGCGCGGCCCGTTCGGCGTTGTAGGCATCCGAAAGCAGGTGATCGAGCGGGATGTCCGACTGCGCCGGGTCGCCGTAATAGGCCTCCCGATCGGCGTAGGACAGTTTCATCGCCTCGATCACCGTATGGATGAAGTCCGGCCCCTCCGGGTCCATCGCGGCGAGGTCGAAGTTCTTCAGGATCGCCAGCGATTGCAGCAGCACCGGCCCCTGCCCCCAGGGTCCGGTCTTGGATACCGTCCAGCCGTTGTAGAGATACGTGGCCGGCGTCTCGAACCCCGCGCGCCAGCCCGCCATGTCCTCGCGCGTCAGGACCGCGCGGTTCTTCCCGCCCGAGACGTCGTGGACGCAGGCGTCCTCCAGATAGTCGAAGATCGCGTCGGCGACGAAGCCCGTCGCCCAGATGTCGCGGGCGGCGTCGATCTGGGTGGTGCGCTCGTCCGAGGCCGCCTCGGCCTCGTCGACGATGCGGGCGTAGGCGGCGGCGAGGTCGGGATTGCGGAAGATGGCGTTGGCGGCCGGAGGCTCGCCGCCCGGGCACCAGGTTTCCGCCGAGGAGGGCCATTCGGCGGCGAAGTATTCGGCGAGCCCGGCGATCTGGTCGGCGACGCGGGGCAGGATCGGGTGGCCTTCGCCCGCGTGGAAGATCGCGGGCTCCATCACGTCGCGCAGGCGCATCGTGCCGTGGTCGCGCAGCAGCAGCATCCAGCCGTCGAAGGCCCCGGGGATCACCGTCGCCAGCAGGCCGGAGCCGGGGATCAGGGTCATGCCCTGCGCCTTGTAGTGCGCGATCGTGGCAGCAGCGGGGGCCGGGGCCTGGGCCGCCAGCACGCCGTTGCCGGTCTCGATCGAGTGGAACACCGCCGGCAGATCGCCCGCCGGGCCGTTCAGATGCGGCTCCACCACCTGGAGCGTCAGGCCGGTGGCGACGGCGGCGTCGAAGGCGTTGCCGCCCTTTTCGAGGATCGACATGCCGACGGCGGAGGCGATCCAGTGGGTCGAGGTGACGACGCCGAAGGTGCCCTTGATCTCGGGGCGGGTGGTGAAATCGGACATGGGGGCCTCCTGCGCTTGACGGGCGGAGCATAGGGGGCTTCGGCGGGGAAGCGAGGGGAAAGCGGCGGATGCCGGGGATGTGGTTATTCGGCGGCCATCTGCTGCTGCACCGCGCTGACCTCGGCCCGGATGATCCGCGCGATCAGGGCACAGTCGTCGAGAGAGAAGGTCAGCGGCAGGCGCATGTCGACGATGCCGCGCAGGATGCGGTCGGTCTGCGGCATCCGCTCGACCGGAGCGTAGCGCCAGCTGTCGTAGCGCGAGGTGAAGGCGACGGGTTCCGCGCCGCCGAACCATTTCAGTTCGACCCCGCGGGCGGCGCAGCGTGCGAGGACGTCGCCTATCGCCTCGTCCGTCCAGTCGAGCAGCAGGACCTGGATGGAGGAGCCGACGAAATCCTCCGCCTCGGGGCGGTCCACGATGGTCAGGCCGGGGGTGCCGCGCAGGCCGTCCTCGACCACGCGGTAGCGTTCGGTCCAGGCGGCGCATTGCCCGGCCAGGCGGCGCAACTGAGGCCGCAGGATCGCGGCGCGCAGGTTGTCCATCCGGCCCGAGACGTTGGGCGTGACGTATTTCACCCGCTCGAAGACCTCCGGGCCGGGCGCCGCCAGATGCCGGCCGTAGAGCATGTAGCTGCCCGACAGGATGATCGCGCGGGCGGCGATATCCTCGTCGGCGGTGGCGAGGAAGCCGCCCTCGCCCGAGTTCATGTGCTTGTAGGTCTGCGTGGAATAGCAGGCGACGGCCCCGTGGCGGCCCGAGAGCACGCCCTTCCAGCGGGCTCCCATCGTGTGGGCGCAATCCTCGATGACCAGAACGCCGGCGGCGTCGCAGATCGCCGTCAGGCGGTCCATGTCGCAGAGGTGCCCGCGCATGTGGCTGAGCATCAGGACCTTCGCGCCGATGCCATTGTCCGCCGCCTTCGCGGCGAGGTCGTCGAGGTCGATCACCAGGCCCTCGGTCACGCCCACATAGACCGGCACCGCCCCGACCGAGGCGATGGCGCCGGGCACCGGGGCCAGCGTGAAGGCGTTGGTCAGGACCGGATCGCCGGGCCGCACCCCGACCGCCCTGAGCGCCACGCCGAGCGCCGATCCGCCCGAGGCGGTGGCGAGCGCGTAGGGCAGACCCATGAAGGCCGCGAATTCCTGCTCCAGCAGCGCGACCTCGGCCGTCTCGCCCCCCGCCACGTTGTAGCGGTGCAGGCGGCCGCAGCGCATCACGGCCAGCGCGGCCTCGATCCCCTCCTCGGGGATGGGCTCCTGCTGGGTGAAGGATCCGGTGAAACGCTCCATGCGCTCATCCTTCGCCGGTGCGCCGCGTGCCGTCAATCGGGGCGCGGCGGGGTGTCACGCGAAAAGCCGCCGCACCACGCCTGGCAGTTCGTCGTAATGGGCGATGATCGCGTCGGGCTCCAGCGCCGCCATGTCGTCGCCGGAGGGGCCGAAGCCCACCAGCACCGAAAACGCCCCGGCGGCGCGGGCCGTCTCGCGGTCGGTCAGGCTGTCGCCGATCAGGCAGGCGCGCGCCGGATCGCCGCCCGCCCGGCGGATCGCCTCGCGCAGCGGCTCGGGGTCGGGCTTGCGGACATGCAGCGTGTCGGCGCCGACCAGCGAGGCGAAGGCGTCCCGCACCCCCAGCTTCGTCAGCAGGATCTGCGCCAGGCGTTCGGGCTTGTTGGTGCAGATGCCGACCTTGTGGCCGTCCGCGACCAGGGCGGCCACCGCCTCCATCGCGCCGGGATAGACCACCGTGTGCGAGTCGATGGCGGCCTCGTAGGCCTCCAGCAGGATCGGATACTGGCGGTCGATCTCGGCCGCGTCGTCCGCGCGCCCCAGCCGCCGCATCCCCAGCCGCAGCATCGCCCGGCCGCCGTGCAGCGCCACGCCCGCGTCGGCCGGGCCCAGCTGATCGCCGACCCCCATCTCGCGGAAACAGTGGTTCGCGGCGTTCAGCAGATCGACGCTGGTATCCGCCAGCGTGCCGTCCAGATCGAAGATCACCGTCGTCATGCCTGCCTCCTTGATGCCGTTCGTCACGGGCCGTCCGTCACCGGCTTTCCGTCACGGGCCGCCCACCACGGGCCGTCCGTCACGGGCCGGGCCCCCGCGGTCCGAACCTTCCCAGGGCCTATTTGTCACAGGCGGACACCCTTCGTGACCTGCCCCGCCTCGGCACGGCCTTGCACCGGGCAGGCAACCGGATAGAACGGGGGCGCGGCAAGAACAAGCGCATGAGGCACCGAATTGAGCACCGCACTCGTCATCCTTGCCGCCGGCATGGGCACGCGGATGAATTCCGACATTCCGAAGGTCCTGCACCAGATCGGCGGCGCGCCGATGCTGGTCCACGCCATGCAGTCGGGCGCCTCGCTGGAGCCGTCGCGGATCGTGGTCGTCGCCGGCCACGGGGCAGAGGCGGTGACGCGGGCCGCGCAGAACCACGACGACCGGGCCGAGATCGTGGTGCAGTCCGAACAGCTGGGCACCGCCCATGCGGTCGCGCAGGCCGCGCCGGCGCTGGAGGGGTTTGCGGGCAATGTCGTGGTGCTCTACGGCGACACGCCCTTCATCCGGCCCGAGACGCTGGAGCGGATGCAGGAGGCGCGTGCCGACCACGACATCGTCGTGCTGGGCTTCTTCGCCCAGGATCCCGGCCCCTACGGGCGGCTGGTGATGAACGGCCAGCATCTGGACCGGATCGTCGAGGCGAAGGATGCCACCGACGAGGAGCGGGCGATTTCCTTCTGCAATTCCGGGGTGATCTGCGCCGATGCGGAGGTGCTCTTCGATCTGGTCGGGCGGGTCGGCAACGACAACGCGAAGGGCGAGTACTACCTGACGGACATCGTGGCCCTGGCCCGCGCCGAGGGGCGCAGCGCCACCGCCATCTCCTGCCCGGAATCCGAGACGCTGGGCATCAATTCCCGCCAGCAACTCGTCGACGCCGAAGCCGCCTTCCAGGCCCGCGCCCGCGCGGACGCCATCGACAACGGGGTGACGCTGATCGCCCCCGGCACCGTCTGGTTCAGCTTCGACACCGTCATCGGGCGCGACACGATCGTGGAGCCGAACGTCGTCTTCGGCCCGGACGTGACGGTCGAATCCGGCGCGCGCATCCGGTCGTTCAGCCATATCGAGGGCGCGCATGTCTCGCGCGGGGGGATCGTCGGCCCCTTCGCTCGCCTGCGCCCCGGCGCGGAACTGGCCGAGGATGTCCATGTCGGCAACTTCGTCGAGGTCAAGAACGCCCGCGTCGACCGGGCCGCGAAGATCAACCACCTGACCTATATCGGCGACGCCGAGATTGGCGAGGAAACGAACATCGGCGCCGGCACGATCACCTGCAACTACGACGGCGTCTCGAAACATCTGACGCGCATCGGCGCGCGGGTCTTCATCGGCTCGGACACGATGCTGGTCGCGCCCGTCTCGGTCGGCGACGACGCGATGACGGCCACCGGTTCGGTCATCACCTCGGATGTGGAGCCCGGAGCGCTGGCCATCGCCCGCGCCCGGCAGGAGGTGAAGCCCGGCATGGCCCGCAAGCTCTTCGAGGTGCTCAGGGCGAAGAAGGCGAGGAAACACTAGGATGTGCGGCATCATCGGATACCTCGGCGGGCACGAGGCCGCGCCCTTCCTCGTCGAGGCGCTGAAGCGGCTGGAATATCGCGGCTACGACAGCGCCGGGATCGCGACGATCCACCAGGGCGCGCTGGACCGCCGCCGCGCGGTCGGCAAGCTGGTGAACCTCAGCGACCTGCTGGTCCATTCGCCCCTGCGCGGGAAATCCGGCATCGGCCACACCCGCTGGGCCACCCACGGCGCGCCGACCGAAGGCAACGCGCATCCGCACCGCTCCGGCCCCGTCGCGGTGGTCCACAACGGCATCATCGAGAACTTCCGCGAGCTGCGCGAGGATCTGGCCGCGCACGGCATCGCCCACGAGACCGAGACGGATACCGAGACGGTGGCCCTGCTGGCCAATCACTACATCGGCGAGGGCGCGACGCCGGTCGAGGCCGCGACGATGACCGTCCACCGGCTGGAGGGGGCCTTCGCGCTGGTGTTCCTGTTCGAGACCGACGACGACCTGCTGATCGCCGCCCGCAAGGGCCCGCCGCTGGCCGTGGGCCATGGCCAGGGCGAGAACTACGTCGGCTCGGACGCCATCGCCCTGTCGCCGCTGACCGACCGGATCACCTATCTGGAAGAGGGCGACATCGCCATCGTCACCCGCGCCTCGGTCGAGATCCGCGATGCCGAGGGGCGGCTGGCCAACCGCGCCGTCAAGACCATCCGCATCGACAGCGGCATGGTCGACAAGGGCGGGCACAAGCACTTCATGGCGAAGGAGATCGCCGAACAGCCCCGCACCATCGGCGAGGCGCTGTCGCATTACCTGAAGGGCGACGAGATCGCGATGCCCGGCGCGGGGATCGACTTCAACGCCTTCGACCGGCTGACGCTGGTGGCCTGCGGCACCGCCTATTACGCCTGCCTGACGGCGAAATACTGGTTCGAGAGCCTGGCGCGGATGCCGGTGGAGGTCGATGTCGCCTCGGAATTCCGCTACCGAGAGCCGCCGATCCCGGCGCGGACCGCCGCGCTCTTCGTCTCGCAATCGGGGGAGACGGCGGACACCCTGGCCGCTCTTCGCTACTGCGCGGGCAAGGCCGACGCGATCCTGTCGGTGGTGAACGTCTCCGAAAGCTCCATCGCGCGGGAAAGCGACGTGGCGCTGCCGATCCATGCCGGGGTCGAGGTGGGCGTCGCCTCCACCAAGGCCTTCACCTGCCAGCTGACCGTCCTGCTGCTGCTGGCGCTGGAGGCCGCCCGCCAGCGCGGCACGCTGTCGGACGAGGCGCTGTCGGACCATGTGGCGCGCCTGCGCAGCCTGCCGGCGACGGTGGGGCTGGCGCTCGACACCGACGACACCGCCGCCACCGTCAGCCGCGAACTGGCCGAGGCGCAGGACGTGCTTTTCGTGGGCCGCGGCCTGATGTATCCGATCGCGCTGGAAGGCGCGCTGAAGATGAAGGAAATCAGCTACATCCACGCCGAAGCGTATGCATCGGGCGAACTGAAGCACGGGCCGATCGCGCTGATCGACGCCCATGTCCCGGTGGTGGTGATGGCCCCGCGGGACGGGCTCTACGACAAGACGGTGTCGAACATGCAGGAGGTGATGGCGCGCGGCGGCAAGGTGCTGCTGGTGTCCGATGCCGAGGGCGTGCAGCGCGCCGGAGAGGTCTGGCGCTCGATCACCCTGCCGAAGATCGACCCGCTGCTGACGCCGATCCTCTATGCCGTGCCGGCGCAGTTGCTGGCCTATCACACCGCCATCGCCAAGGGCACGGATGTCGACCAGCCCCGGAACCTGGCGAAGTCGGTGACGGTGGAATAGGCGCGGGAACGGGCGGGCGCCGGACCGGCACCCGGGTCGGCCTCAGTCGCGGACGTAGAGCACATCTCCGTGCCGCGGCAGCAGCATCCGCAGATGCGACCGCAGCCGGTAGCCCCGCGCCCCGAGAAAGGCGTCGATCTCGTCGAACCGGCTGCCCCCCGCGTAAAGCTCGATCCGGCTGATCTCGCACTTCAGGAAGCGGAAAGCGCCCAGCACCGACTGCGCCCCCTTCAGCACCGGCAGCTCGTGCCCCTGCACGTCGAGCACCAGCATCGCCGCCTCGCCGCCCGGCTGGATCCCTTCCCTCGCGAGGATGCCGGCCAGATCGCTGGTCTCCAGCCGCAGGACCTCGCCCGTCTCGGCCACGCCGCCGAACCGTTCCCGCAGCCTGTCGGTGGCGCGGTGGACGGAGGACGAGGCGCCGTCGCCGCGGAAGCGGTGGAATTCCAGCACGTCGCCGGCCGTGTCGGAGACGAGGCCCAGGTGCGCGACATGCCGTGTCGGCCCCTGCCGCCCGGCCAGCACGCGCTGCAGCTCGGTGAAGGTGTCGGGATCGGCCTCGATCCACAGCACCGTGCGGGCGCCGATCCGTTCGTAGAACCCGGCATCCTCGGCGAAATGCGCGCCGACATGCACGATCAGCGGCACCGGCGCGGCCCGCTCCATGATCAGTTCGTACCGGTTGGCGCGGCCGAACTTGTGCAGATGCTTCGGCACGAGTCTGCGGATCCCGCGCTCGATGCGTTTGAGAATGCTCATTCCCGTCCCCCGCCTGCCCGCCGACGGGCCCGTCGGCTCGCGCCATGCATGCCGTGTCCGGCGGCGGGCTCCAAGACCGAAATCGCGCGGCGACAGAAGATCCCGAGCCGAAGCCCGACCCGGAGCCGAACGGCCGTCAGAGGCGGAAGACCTGCACGGTCGGCAGCGAGGTGACGTTCAGCCCCAGCCCCTGCATCGCCTGCAGCGACATGCGGCTGCCCGCCGTGGCCGCGCCGTCGATGGGTATCAGGTCGACCTCGACGGACTTGCCGCCATCGGCGACGACCCGGCCCTTCGCCTGCGCCTTCACCAGCGGCGTCTTCAGCCACATGCCCGATTCCGCCGGGTTGCCCAGCGACACCACCGTGGTGCCGAGCCGCGCGGGACCGATGTCCGTCGTGACCTCGGCCGCGGCGGCCGGAGCCTGGGCGACCTCCGTCACCTCCTCCGGCGTCTCGGGCTGGGGGCCGGCCGGGACGGCGGCCGATGCGGGGGCCGGCGCGGCGGCCGTGTCGCGGCCCATCATGTCGTTCACCGCCGCACACCCGGGCAGCGCCAGAACCATGGCCAGCAGTGCCGGCCGGAAGGGGATGTTCATGCTCATGCCGGCAGACTTGCCGATTCTCGCGCCTCCGGCAACGCCCGAAGGTCGCCCTTGCCCCGCCCGGCCCCGGCACATAGGTTTCCCGGCATGAACGCGCCGCTCATCGACCCTTTCGCACGTCCGATCTCCTACCTCCGGGTCTCGGTCACCGACCGCTGCGATTTCCGCTGCGTCTACTGCATGGCAGAGCACATGACCTTCCTGCCGAAGAAGGAGCTTCTGACGCTGGAGGAACTCGACCGGATGTGCTCGACCTTCGTCCGGCTGGGCGTGCGCAAGCTGCGCATCACCGGCGGAGAGCCGCTGGTCCGGCGCGACATCCTCACCTTCTTCCGCGGCATGTCCCGCCATCTGGCCTCCGGCGCGCTGGAGGAGCTGACGCTCACCACCAACGGCTCGCAGCTGGCCCGCCATGCGCAGGCGCTGGCCGAGGCGGGGGTGCGGCGGGTGAATGTCTCGCTCGACACGCTGGACGAGGTGAAGTTCGCCCGCGTCACCCGCTGGGGCCGCCTGCCGCAGGTGCTGGCCGGGCTGGATGCCGCGCAGGCCGCCGGGCTGAAGGTGAAGCTGAACGCCGTCGCGCTGAAGGGCTTCAACGAGGACGAGCTGTTCACGCTCGCCGAGTTCTGCGCCGACCGCGGCATGGACCTGACGTGGATCGAGGTCATGCCGATGGGCGATCTGGGCAACGAGGACCGCGTCGGCCAGTTCTGGTCGCTGAAGGACCTGCGCGCCCGGCTGGCCGAGCGCTGGACCCTGACCGACCTGCCCGAACGCACCGGCGGGCCCGCCCGCTATGTCCGGCTGGAGGAGACGGGCCAGAAGATCGGCTTCATCACGCCGCTCAGCCACAACTTCTGCGAAAGCTGCAACCGGGTCCGCATGACCTGCACCGGGCAGCTCTACATGTGTCTGGGGCAGGAGGACATGGCCGATCTGCGCCCCGCCCTGCGCAACCATCCCGGCAGCGACGCGGCGCTGGAGGATGCAATCCGCGCCGCCATCGCGCTGAAGCCGAAAGGCCACGATTTCGACTATTCGCGCCAGCGTGCCGACGGTCAGGTATCGCGCCACATGAGCCATACGGGCGGCTGATGTCGCCGCTCGAGGGGCCGGTCGCGGCGCGGCCCGATCCCGGCCCGCCGACGCCCTTCTTCCGGTTCTACCGCCTGGTGGCCCGTGCCGCCGCGCCGCTGGCCTATGCCCGCGTGCGCCGCCGGCTGACGGCACAGGGGGTGGCGGCGGATCGCATTCCCGAACGGATGGGCCATGCGACCCTGCCGCGTCCCGACGGCCCGCTGGCGTGGTTCCACGCGGCCTCGGTCGGGGAGTCGGTCTCGGTGCTGGCCCTCATCGCCCGGCTGCTGGCGCTGCGGCCCGGCCTGCAGGCGCTGATCACCACCGGCACCGGCACCTCGGCGCAGGTGCTGGCGGGCCGGATGCCGGCGGGCTGCCGGCACCAGTTCGCACCGCTCGACAGCACGCCGGCGCTGCGCCGGTTCCTGTCGCACTGGCGGCCCGACGCCTGCATCTTCGTGGAATCCGAGCTCTGGCCGCAGATGGTGTCCGAGGCGCGGGCGACCGGCGCGCCGCTGGCGCTGCTCAACGCCCGGATGTCCGCCACGTCCCTGCGCAACTGGGGCAAGTTCCCGGACACGTCGCGCTGGTTGCTGGATCATTTCGCGCTGATCCGCACCCAGGATCAGAAGACGCTGGAGGGGCTGCGGGCGCTCGGCTGCGACGAGGGGATCCTGGCGCGCGGCCCGAACCTCAAGGCCATGTCGCAGCCGCTGCCGGCCGATCCCGCGGCCCTGTCGGCGCTGCGCGGGGCCTTCGCGGGCACGCCGCTCTGGCTGGCCGCCTCGACCCACCCGGGCGAGGAGGCGGCCTGTCTCGACGCGCATCACGCCGCCCGGCCCCACGTGCCGGGCCTGCGGATGATCCTGGCCCCCCGCCACCCCGAACGCGGCGAGGAGGTGGCGCGGCTGATCGCGTCGAAGGGCCTGACCTGCGCCCGCCGGTCAGAGGGCGCGGCGCCGGCGGAGGCCGAGGTCTATCTGGCCGACACGATGGGCGAGATGGGATTGTGGTACGCGCTGTCGCCGCTCTGCTTCCTCGGCGCGTCCTTCGGCAGCCAGGGCGGTCACAACCTCTACGAGCCGGCGCGCGAGGGGACGGTGGTGATCCACGGGCCCAACACCGCGAATTTCGCCGAAAGCTACGCCGAGTTCGACGCGAAGGGGGCGGCGGTCGAGGCCGCCTCGCCCGCCGACCTGTCCCGCCTGCTGCCGGAGCTGCTGACCGACGCGGCGCGGCTGGAGGACGTCTCGGCCCGCGCCCGACGGCTGGCGCTGGCGCAGGACGAGCGGCTGGACGGGGTGGCGCAGCTGGTGCTGGACACCCTGCTGCCGGAACGTGCCGGCCCGACCGGGGCCGCCTCCGTCTGATGCCAGAGCTTTTCGTCACCAACTTCAACCCCCGCTTCACCGGCGTCTCGGCCACGGCCGCGGGCGTCCTGCGGCACCAGGCCGGGTGGTACGACGCGGCGCTGGTGGGCCACCCCCTGCCCGGCTGCCCCGCGCCGATCCCCCGCCGCGCCGCCACGGCGCTGTCGCGCACCGCCCCGCCGGGCCGGCCCTTCGCCATCTGGCACGTCCGCCGAGACCCCGAGATGATGGCCGCCCTCTGGGCCCGCGACGTGCTGCGCCTGCCGGTGCGGGTGGTCTTCACCTCGGCCGCGCAACGTCTCCACTCGGCCATCCCGCGCTGGCTGATCTCGCGGATGGACGCGGTCATCGCCACGACCGACAGCGCCGCCACCTACGTCGAGGCGGCGGCGGTCGTCCCGCACGGGGTGGACACCGACCGTTTCACCCCGGCCCCGGATCGCGCCGCCGCCTGGGCCGCCACCGGCTGGCCCGGCACCCGGGGCGTCGCCACCATCGGCCGCATCCGGCCCGAGAAGGGCACCGACCTCTTCGTCGAGGCGATGCTGCGGCTGCTGCCCGATCATCCGGAAACGACCGCGCTGGTCATCGGCCGGGCAAAGCCGGCGGACGAGGGCTTCCTCGCCGGGCTGAAACGCCGTACCGCCGACGCCGGCCTGTCGGATCGCCTCCTCTTTCCCGGAGAGATCGCCCCCGACGCCCTGCCCGGCCTGCTGCGCGCCCTGACCCTGACCGTGCAGCTGCCGCGCTACGAGGGCTACGGCATGGCGCCGCTGGAAAGCCTCGCCTCGGGCACGCCCATCGTCGCATCGGATGCCGGCTGGTTCCGCCATTTCAATCAGAACGAGACGAACGGCCTGACCGTGCCGCTGGAGGATTCCGCCGCCGCCGCGGCCGCCGCCCACGCCCTGCTGAGCGATGCCGACCGCCTGGCGGCCATGGCCGTCCATGCCCGCCGGGACGCGGCAGCGCTGTTCGGGATCGAGCGCGAGGTGGAAGGCATCGCGGCGGTCTACGACCGGCTCTGGACCGGCGCGCGCTGACGCGCCCCGGACCCGGCCGGGGCACGCTGTGGACGCGCTTCGGGCGTCCTCCGGCCCGCCCGCCCCGCGACAAGTTTTCCCGACCTGCGGCAAGGACGCCCATTGCCCGTTCCCGCGTCACGGACTAGAACACCGGCAATTGCGGCCCCCGTCCCCTCGGCGGCGGCCCCGGAACTCACCAGCAGGAGGCGAGGGCATGGCGGACGCAGCCATTCACGGCCACGAACACCACGACGAACGCGGGTTCTTCACCCGCTGGTTCATGTCGACAAACCACAAGGATATCGGGATCCTCTACCTGATCGTCTCGGCGTTCGTCGGGCTGATCTCGGTGGCCTTCACCGTCTACATGCGGATGGAGCTGATGCATCCCGGGGTGCAGTTCATGTGCCTCGAAGGGGCGCGGTTCTGGCCGTCGTCCGAGCCCTGCTCGCCGAACGGGCACCTCTGGAACGTGATGATCACCTATCACGGCGTCCTGATGATGTTCTTCGTGGTCATCCCGGCGCTCTTCGGCGGCTTCGGCAACTACTTCATGCCGCTGCAGATCGGCGCGCCGGACATGTCGTTCCCGCGGATGAACAACCTCAGCTTCTGGATGTACGTGACCGGCACCTCGCTGGGCGTCGCCTCGCTTCTGGCGCCGGGCGGCAACGGCCAGCTGGGGTCGGGCGTCGGCTGGGTGCTCTATCCGCCGCTCTCGACGACAGAGGGCGGGATGTCGATGGACCTCGCGATCTTCGCGGTCCACGTCTCGGGCGCCTCGTCGATCCTCGGCGCGATCAACATGATCACGACCTTCCTGAACATGCGCGCGCCGGGCATGACGCTCTTCAAGGTGCCGCTGTTCAGCTGGTCGATCTTTGTCACCGCATGGCTGATCCTGCTGGCCCTGCCGGTGCTCGCGGGCGCCATCACGATGCTGCTGACCGACCGCAACTTCGGGACGACCTTCTTCGACCCGGCGGGCGGCGGGGACCCGATCCTCTACCAGCACATCCTGTGGTTCTTCGGCCACCCCGAGGTCTACATCATCATCCTGCCGGGCTTCGGCATCATCTCCCACGTCATCGCGACCTTCTCGAAGAAGCCGATCTTCGGCTACCTGCCGATGGTGCTGGCGATCATCGCCATCGGCCTGCTGGGCTTCGTCGTCTGGGCGCATCACATGTACACCGTGGGCATGTCGCTGACGCAGCAGAGCTACTTCATGCTGGCGACCATGGTCATCGCGGTGCCGACGGGCGTGAAGGTGTTCAGCTGGATCGCCACGATGTGGGGCGGCTCGGTCGAGTTCAAGACGCCGATGCTCTGGGCCTTCGGCTTCCTGTTCCTCTTCACCGTCGGCGGCGTGACCGGCGTGGTGCTGAGCCAGGCGGGCATCGACCGGGCCTACCACGACACCTATTACGTCGTGGCGCACTTCCACTACGTTATGTCGCTGGGCGCGGTCTTCGCGATCTTCGCCGGCATGTACTTCTACTTCGGCAAGATGACCGGCCGGCAGTATCCCGAGAGCCTGGGCAAGCTGCACTTCTGGATGATGTTCATCGGTGCCAACCTGACCTTCTTCCCCCAGCACTTCCTGGGCCGTCAGGGGATGCCCCGCCGCTACATCGACTATCCGGAGGCCTTCGCGACCTGGAACTTCGTCTCGTCGCTGGGCGCGTTCCTCTCCTTCGCCTCGTTCATCCTGTTCTTCGGGATCGTGATCTACTCGCTGCTGCGCGGCGCGAAGGTGACCGAGAACAACTACTGGAACGAATACGCCGACACGCTGGAGTGGACCCTGCCCTCTCCGCCGCCGGAGCACACGTTCGAGACGCTGCCGAAGCGCGAGGACTGGGACAAGGGCCACGCCCACTGAGGCGCGCCTCGTCCTCCACGACAACCGAAAGGGCCCCGGCGATCCGCCGGGGCCTCTTCGTTTCGGGGGGCGATCCGCCGGGGCCTCATCGTTTCAGGAAGCGAGACGTTCGCCGGTCACTCGGGCCGCAGATCCCCGCGATAGGCCACCACCCGACCGATCAGCGGCACGCGGATCTCGACGTCGAAGCGGAAGGCGCCGTCCGCGCCCTCCGTCTCGAAGCTGTCGCCGCCCGGCATCAGCGCGCGCGGCAGCGGCAGGCCCAGCAGGAACCAGCTCCGGGGGATCAGGCGCAGGCGCGGTCCGTCCACCTCCAGCGCCAGGGCGACGGTGAACGGGCCGAACCGCTCCATCAGCAGATGCGCGTTCCGGCCCGTCCCGCGCCATTGCAGCGACGAGAACGCCCGGTCGCCGAAGCGCCGGGTCCAGAGCTCTGCGCCCGCCTCGCCCCCTCCCTCGGGCCGGAACTCGACCGTCACCGGCACGTCCCGCCCCGCCGTCGGAAAGCCGAAGAGCCGCACCAGGATCCGCGCCGGCAGGCCCTTGCCGCGCCGCACCTCGGCCCGCCCGGACCAGCGCCGCGCCCCGGTCGCGTCGTGCAGCGCCCGCACCGGCTGCGGCAGGGTGTCGAGGGCAGGCCCCAGCACATGCCGGTAGAGCGGCGCATCCACGGGCAGGGTCTCGCGCCAGCCCGTCACGATGGCCCGCCCGGCGAAGAGCCGGTCGTAATCCGCAAGCTCCAGCGCATGCGTGGCGGGCCGCGCGCCGGGCTCCGGCCGGTCGCCCGCCAGCCGCTTTCGGATCAGTGCCTCGATCGCCATGGACGGGATCAGCGGACCGTCGTCGCCCTCGGCCAGAAGATGCCAGCTGCGGATGACCTCGGCCCCGTCCCGCCGGCCCCGGACCTCGACGAACATGCCGCCGCGATGCTCGCCGAAGCGCATCAGGTTCAGCACCCGGTAGAAGAGCGGCGCCAGCGGCACCAGCGAAGGCAGCCACCCGGCCGCCCGTCCCCGTGCCAGCAGGTTCAGCATGCGGTGCAGCACCTCGGGCACCGGGCCGGCACCCATCCAGATGTCGCGCAGGGACGGATGCTCGGGCGGGATGACCTGAAGGTCCGGCACCTCGACCAGCGAGAAGCGCTTGTTCCGCAACGGCACCCGCCCCGGCACCGCGATGGTGTAACGCATGGTCTCCACCAGCCCCCGCCCGGTGGCCGGGGCGCCGTCCCGCCGCAGCGCCACCGGCGCCCCGGCGTAGCCCACCACGGCCCGCATGACGTTCAGCCCGATGCCGGCATGGGGCGAGGGTGCGATGCCGCCCGCCGCCGCGGTGATCTCCATCTCGCGGGCGGCCGCCCGCAGGACGGCGGCGGTCAGGACCGGGAAGCTGCTGACGCCGGACAGCACCGTGACCCCCGCCGCCCGGGCCGCGGCGTCATGGCGCGAGATGGCGAAGACGAAATCGGCGGCGTCTGCGAAATCGAGGTAGTCGATGCCGGCGGCGATGCAGGCCTCCACCACGCCGTGCGGCGTGTCGCCGTAGGCCTGGAAGGGGCCCGAGGCATCGACGAGAATGTCCGGGCGCTCGGCCTCCAGCACCGATGCGATCTCCGCCCGGTCGACCCGCAGCGGCCGCACCCGCGCCGCGCCGTCGAAAGCGCCGCAGAAGGCCCGCGCCCGCGCGGCATCGCGCCCGCAGATCAGCATCTCCAGCTCCGCCACGTCGGCCAGCAGCCGCGCCAGACGGCCGCCGAAGACGCCGTAGCCGCCGAGGATCAGGACCCTCACCGCAGCAGCCGCCGCTGCACCTCGGGGTCCGGCATCGCGCAGAGATCGGCGCGGCCGAACACCCGGTAGCGGTTGCGCGCCACCAGCCGGTAGAGCCGGTCGCGCAGCCCCCTCGGCAGAACCCGCAGCAGCGCCAGCCCGCGCCAGACGCCGCCCAGCCGTCGCCCCGCCCGCATCAGCGCGTCGAGAGAGGCATGGGCGTGCCCCTCCTCCACATAGAGCCAGGTCGCCGGATCGTCGGGGTCCAGCCCGTAGTGCCGCAGCATCGCCGCGCCGACGGGGGATTGCGCGGGCACGATCCGGAACTCGCCGCGCCGGTCGTTCGCCGCGATCCAGGCCGCCCCGCGGGCGCAGAGCGCACAATGCGCGTCCATGACCGTGAAGACCGGCCCCGCGTCGAACGCCGGCACGGCGGGATCCTCGCGCCAGGAAAAGCGGGCGCGACCGCTCTGCACATCCGCCATCTCCGCGCTCCTCCGGCTGCCGATGCGTTGCATGATGGACGATACGTCGGCCGCCCCTGCCCCGCCCAGCCGACACGGGGTCGCACGCCCGCGGCCTTCGCATTGCACGCTCGACGCTCATTCCGCGTTCAGACGTGGCCCGGCCGGGCCCCTGCACCGCATCGCGGGCCTTTTCTTTTCCGCCGATCCGGGTAGGGCTTGCACATGCCCTATGTCTGGACCGACAGCACCCGCCGACGGATGGAGCTTCGCCCGCACCGGTCGCTGCCGCGGCGCGGGTTCGCGGCTGTGATCGGGCTGTTCTTCCTGCTGGCCACCATCCCCTTCTACGGCCTGCTGGGCACCGTCTACCTGTGGACGCTGCTGCCCTTCGCGATGGCGGCGCTCGCCGCGCTCTGGTTCGCGCTGGAGGGATCCTACCGCACCGGCCGGGTGACCGAGGTGCTGGAAATCGGGCCCGAGACCACGCTGCTGACCCGCACCGATCCCGATGGGGCCACCCGCGACTGGCGCTGCAACACCTACTGGGTCCGGGCCGAGCTGCATCCCATCGGCGGCCCGGTTCCCTTCTACGTCACGCTCAGCGGCAATGGCCGGCGGGTCGAGATCGGAGCGTTCCTGTCCGAGGACGAGCGCAAGGCGCTGCACTCCGACCTGAAGCGGCGCCTCGCGGTCTGAGGCGCGGCATGCCGGCGGGTTCCCGCTGACGAATTCGTGATCACGAAACATCGCGAAATCATCGCGCGGAGTTGAAACCGCGTGACGTCGGGACACGTGACTCGCGCAGGTGCCGCAGGGCGCCCCGACGCAGAGATGCGCCAACCACAGGGAGTTACAGATGATATTCACGACAGGCCGCGTTTCGACGCGACTTTCCGCGCATGCGCGCTTCCGCTCCGGTGCAGCCGCCCTGGCCCTTCTGGCCATTCCCGGCCTCGCCGCCGCCGATGCAACGCCCGACTGCAACGCGGGTGCCGGCACGAATGCCACGGAATGCGGCGTGAACTCCACCGCGGATGGCGATTTCTCGGTCGCTGTGGGCGACGGCGCGACGACCGACGCGACGTCGACGGACGGCGTGGCCATCGGCTCTGCCGCGACGGCGACCGGCCCGTCGACCACCGCCGTCGGCGGCGAGACCGTCGCCACCGGCCCCGGCGCCACCGCCATCGGCTGGCAGTCGCAAGCCACCGCAGAGCGGGCCCAGGCCATCGGCCACCTCGCCACCGCGCAGGGCGTCCGCTCGCTCGCCGTCGGAGAAAACGCCGACGCGCAGACCGACCTGTCGACCGCCATCGGCAACGAGGCCATCGCCAACGGCACCGATGCCCTGGCCATCGGCGACACCGCCGTGGCGAACGGCAACTCGACCACCTCGGTCGGCGGCGAAAGCGTGACGATGGGCCCGGGCGCCACCGCGATCGGCTGGCAGTCCATGGCCACCGCCGAACGGGCACAGGCCTTCGGCCATCTCGCCACCGCGCAGGGCGTCCGTTCGCTCGCCATCGGCGAGAATGCCGACGCGCAGACCGACAACTCCACCGCCATCGGCAACGAGGCGACGGCCAACGGCATCGACGCCCTCGCCATCGGCGACACGGCCAGCGCCACCGGCAACTCGACCACCTCCATAGGCGGCGAGAGCGTGACCAACGGGCCCGGCGCGACCGCCATCGGCTGGCAATCCATGGCCACCGCCGAGCGGGCCCAGGCCTTCGGCCACCTCGCCACCGCACAGGGCGTCCGCTCGCTCGCCGTGGGCGAGAATGCCGACGCGCAGAGCGATCTGTCGACCGCCATCGGCAACGAGGCCATCGCGAACGGCATCGACGCGCTCGCCATCGGCGACACGGCCGTCGCCAACGGCAACTCGACCACCTCGGTCGGCGGCGAAAGCGTGACGATGGGGCCGGGCGCCACCGCCATCGGCTGGCAGTCCATGGCCACCGCGGAACGGGCGCAGGCCTTCGGCCACCTCGCCACCGCGCAGGGCGTCCGCTCGCTCGCCATCGGCGAGAACGCGGATGCGCAGACCGACAATTCCACCGCCATCGGCAACGAGGCCATCGCCAGCGGCATCGACGCCATCGCCCTCGGCGACACGGCCATGGCGAACGGCAACTCGACCACCGCCATCGGCGGCGAAAGCGTCGCCATGGGTCCGGGCGCCACGGCCATCGGCTGGCAGTCGGCCGCGACCGCGGAACGCGCGCAGGCCTTCGGGCACCTGGCGCAGGCGACCGGCGTCCGCTCCACCGCGGTCGGCGAAGGCGCCGTCGCCTCGGGCGCGCAGTCGCTGAGCTTCGGCAACCTAGCCAGCGCGACAGCCGACAATTCGGCCGCGATCGGCAACGGCGCGCAGGCCACGGTCGCCAACCAGTTCGTCCTCGGCAACGCGCAGAACACCTACACGATGCCCGGCATCGCCTCGGCCGAAAGCCGGGCGGCGCAGACCGGGCCGGTGCAGTACGTGACCTCGGACGCGGGCGGCAACCTGGCCACCGCGGCGGGCCCGTCGCTGCCGGCGCTGCAGGGCGCGATCGCGTCGAACACCTCGCAGATCGACCAGAACCGCGACGGTATCGCGATGGCCATGGCGATGAAGGTGCCCTACGTGCCGGAAAGCAAGACCTTCGCGATGACCACCGGCCTCGGCCATTTCGACGGGCGCAGCGCGCTGGCGGTCGGCGTCGGCTTCCGGGTGAACGCCAACACCCAGCTCGACGGCGGCATCAGCTACGGCTTCAACTCGGAAAAGGTCGGCGGCCGGGTCGGCGTGACCTGGGCGTGGTGACCGCGGCATGAGAAAACGGGCCATTCGCCCCGCCGGGCCGCTGCCGATCATGGCGGCGGCCCTCGCGCTTGTCTTCGCGCCATTCGTGGCGCGGGGGCAGGACAGCATCGAGACGAGCTTCGCCACCGCGCTGATCCGCGACGTGCTGGCGGCGGTCAATCAGGGCAACTGGACTGGCAACTACACGGTGCTGCGAGACTACGCCGCGCCGGATTTCGCCGCCGCCAACGATCCGACGCGCCTCGCCGGCCTCTTCACCCAGATCCGGGCCGAGCGGCTGGATCTCATGCAGGTGCTGGTGACCCAGCCGGTGATCCTGAAGGCCGAGACAGGCAACGACGCGCGCGACCTGCGCCTGACCGGGTATTTCCCGCTGGTGCCGCAGCATGTCAGCTTCGACCTCACCTTCCGCAGGGAGATCCGCCGCTACCTGCTGACCGGCATCTCGGTCGGCGCCTTCGAGGCCATCCCGCCGCCGCGCCCGGCGCCGGAGGCCGCACCCGAAGCCGCCGCCCCCGAAGCCGCCAACCCCTCCGGACAGGGCGGCTGACCGCAGGGCCGCGCCCTCTCGCGCTGAAGCCCCCTGCTTCCTCTGGCCGGAAACATCCTCGGGGGGAATGGCTCCGCACGGAGCAAGGGGGGCAGACAGCCCCCCATCCCGCCCGCCGCAGGGCGGGCCATCGCCTTGTGGGCGTCAGGCCGTCAGCCGGGCCTTCACCTTCGGCCCGACGGTTCCGAAATCCATCTGCCCGGTGTAGCGCGCCTTCAGCGCCCCCATGACCTTGCCCATGTCGCGGATCGAGCCGGCGCCGGTTTCCGCCATCGCCTCCGATATGGCGGCGTCGACCTCCTTCTCGGACAGCTGGCGCGGCAGGAAATCCTCGATAACCTTGATCTCCGCCAGCTCCCGCTCCGCAAGGTCGAGCCGTCCGCCCTCCTCGTAGGCGCGGGCGCTTTCCTGACGCTGCCGCGTCATCTTGCCGAGGATCGCCAGCACCTCGGGGTCGCCGACACCGTCCTCGTTGCCCTCGCCCCGGGCCTCGATGTCGCGATCCTTGATCGCGGCGTTGATCAGCCGCAGCGTGCTCAGACGCTCGGCATCGCGGCTCTTCATGGCTTCCTTCAGGGCCGCATTGACCCTCTGGCGCAGTTCCATAATCCCATCCCCATGGGTGCAACAAAGCCGCAATCTAGCCCTGCGCAGGGCGCGGCACAACCGTTGCGCGGGTGTCGCGGCGGCGCAGGAACGCCTTCCCCGGCGGAAGGCCACCGCCCGGGCCTGCCTCCGGGTCCACTCCCGGGCCGGCCCTGCCTTGCCCCCCGCGCCAGGGCCCGGGCTTTTCCTCTGGCCCGCCGTCGCGGTCCCCGGCCCTTGACCCCGCCCCCGCCCGCCAATAGGTGTGGCGCGATCTTCCGACAGGACCTGCGCCATGCCTCTTTCCCAGGGACAGAAACCGACTGCCTGCCTCGCACTCGCGGACGGGACGATCTTCTACGGCCGCGGCTTCGGCGCCACGGGCGAGACCCAGGCGGAGCTGTGCTTCAACACCGCGATGACCGGCTATCAGGAGATCATGACGGATCCCTCCTACGCCGGGCAGATCGTCACCTTCACCTTCCCGCACATCGGCAACACCGGCGTGACCCCCGAGGACGACGAGACGCAGGACCCGGTGGCCGACGGCATGGTGGTCAAGTGGGACCCGACCGAGCCGTCGAACTGGCGCGCCGCGGGCCGCCTCTCGGACTGGCTGGAAAGCCGGGGCCGCATCGCCATCGGCGGCGTCGACACCCGCCGCCTGACCCGCGCGATCCGCCAGCAGGGCGCGCCGCATGCGGCGCTGGCCCACGATCCGGAGGGCAACTTCGACATCGCGGCGCTGGTGGCGAAGGCGCGGGCCTTCCCCGGGCTGGAAGGGCGCGATCTGGCGAAGGGCGTGACCTGCGCGCAATCCTACCGCTGGGATCAGACCCGCTGGGCCTGGCCGGACGGCTTCGGCCGGCAGGAGGCGGCGCGCCACCGTGTCGTGGCGCTGGATTACGGCGCCAAGCGCAACATACTGCGCTGCCTGGCCTCGGCCGGCTGCGACGTCACCGTGCTGCCCGCCACCGCCACGGCGGAGGAGGTGCTGGCGCACGAGCCGTCGGGCATCTTCCTGTCCAACGGTCCCGGCGATCCGGCGGCCACCGGCGCCTATGCCGTGCCGATGATCCGGAAGGTGCTGAGCGAGACGCGGCTGCCGATCTTCGGCATCTGCCTCGGCCACCAGATGCTGGCGCTGGCGCTCGGCGGCAAGACGGTCAAGATGAACCACGGCCACCACGGCGCGAACCATCCGGTGAAGGACCTCGAGACCGGCAAGGTCGAGATCACGTCGATGAACCACGGCTTCGCCGTAGACAGCCAGACCCTGCCGGCGGATGTGCGGGAGACGCATGTATCGCTGTTCGACGGGTCGAACTGCGGCATCCGGATGAGCGACCGGCCCGTGTTCTCGGTCCAGTATCACCCCGAGGCGAGCCCCGGCCCGCAGGACAGCTTCTACCTGTTCGAGCGCTTTGTCGAATCGATGGACCGCTCCGCCTGACACCTCCGCCGCGCGGCCCCGCCCGCCGCAGTCAGCCATGGCCGCCACCGTCATCCTCGGGTCCGACCCGAGGATCTGCATGCGCACCGCCCTCCCGCGCCGCCGCCAGGCTGGGTGCCATGGTCATCCTCGGGCCCGACCCGAGGATCTCCCGCCTCCCGGCGCCCCGCCCTCCGCGCCGCCGTTAACCCACCGTTAACCCGTCGTTAAGCACGTCTTCACCCGCCTGCCGGACACTGGTGTCACGCCGGGGGCCGACCTGCCGCCGGTGCCGTCAACTGCGGAGGGGTCGAGGTGCAGATGACCGGGTCCGATCCGCGCGAACTTCGGCAGGGGCCGAACGCGCTGCTGCGGGACGTCGCGCGGGGCGGGCGCAGCGGTCCGGCACCCCGCCGTTCGCTGCTCTCGCTGCCCCACCTCCTACGCGAATTCCGCGCCTCTGGCCGGATCAGCGAGGCGCAGATGCTCGACGTCCTTGCCGCCCGCACGGGCACCGAACGGGTGCCGCTCTCCCTGCTTCCGCCCGATCCCGACCTTGCGGACCTCCTGCCGCCTCAGACCTGCCTGCGGCACGGCCTCGTCCCCTGGCGGCGCGACGGGGCGGAACTGATCCTCGCCACCTGCCGGCCGGAGACGCTCTTCGCGCTCGACACCATCGTTCCCCGGGCCGTCGCCGACGGCGCCGCCGCGACCGGACGGCCCGGCCGCACGCGCGCCGTCCTCGCCACCCGCAGCGAGGTGCAGGGCCATGTCGCGCAGACCCACCGATCGGCGCTGACCGCCGCGATGTCCGCCCGTCCGCCGGCCGAGCAGAGCTGCCGCACCTGGGCGCGCGATCCGCTGGACGGGGTGCTGATGCTGGTGCTGGCGGGGCTGGCGCTGCTGGCCGCCGCCCTGCTGGCGCCGGTGGCCCTCTTCGCGGCGCTGACCGTCTGGGCCGGCTTCACCATGATCGTCGCCATCGTGCTGAAGATTGCCGCCGCCGTCGCGCATCTGACCCGCCCCGCTCCCGCTCCGCCGCCCGCCACCGGCCTGTCGGAGCTGGAGACGCTGCGCGATCTGCCGACCATCTCGATCCTCGTGCCGCTCTTCCGCGAGCGGGAGATCGCGTCGACCCTGATCCGGCGGCTGCAGCGGCTGGATTACCCGCGCGGGCGGCTGGACGTGCTGCTGGTGCTGGAAGAAACCGACACCGCCACGATCGAGGCAGTGGCCGCCACCGCCCTGCCGCCCTGGATGCGCAGCGTGATCGTGCCAGACGGCCGGCCGCGCACCAAGCCGCGGGCGATGAACTACGCGCTGGATTTCTGCGAGGGCGAGATCATCGGCATCTACGACGCCGAGGATGCGCCCGACCCCGATCAGCTGCTGAAGGTCGCCGCCCGCTTCGCCGCGGCCCCGCCCGAGGTCGCCTGCCTGCAGGGGGTGCTGGATTACTACAACCCGCGGCAGACCTGGCTCGCCCGATGCTTCACGGTCGAATACAACACCTGGTTCCGGCTGGTCCTGCCCGGCATGGCGCAGATGGGCCTCGTGATCCCTCTGGGCGGCACCACGCTCTTCGTGCGGCGCGACGTGCTGGAATCGGTCGGCGGCTGGGACGCGCACAACGTGACCGAGGATGCGGACCTCGGCTTCCGCCTCGCCCGCGGCGGCTGGCGGACAGAGTCGCTCGACACCACCACGGGGGAGGAGGCGAACTGCCACGTCCTGCCCTGGGTGCGGCAGCGGTCGCGCTGGCTGAAGGGCTACATGGTGACCTGGCTGGTCCACATGCGCCGCCCGCGCCAGACGCTGCGCGATCTGGGCGCGTGGCGCTTCGTCGGGATGCAGGCGCATTTCCTGACGGCGCTGTCGCAGTTCTTCCTCGCGCCGTTCCTGTGGTCGTTCTGGCTGTTCCCGCTGGGCCTGCCGCACCCGCTGGGGCCCTGGTTGCCGCAGGGCTGGATCACCGCCGCGGCCATCGCCTTCCTGACCGCCGAGGCGGTGACCATCGGCCTCGGGATGATCGCGACGCGCGGACCCGCGCACCGCCACCTCTGGCCCTGGGTGCCGACGCTGCACCTCTACTGGCCGCTCGGCTGCCTGGCCGCCTGGAAGGCGTTCCTCGAACTGGCGATCTGTCCGTTCTACTGGGACAAGACGACCCACGGCCATTCCCTCGCCACACCGCAGACGCCGGTGCCGGCCACCGCCCCGGCCGCCCCCGCGCCGTCGACGGAGCGACCGGACGCGCAGGACGCGGCAGCGAGGGAGGTCTGAGAGGCCGGGCCAATCGCGCATGTCGGAGGAACGCAACGATGGCCCTCTTGCCTCAACTACAGAACAGTCACGGCCGCCCATGCCTGCAAGGACCGGCCGGACCTGCGGACACGATGCTGACGCGGCTCCGTCGGCGCCTGCTCACTCCGCGCCGGAGTCGAGCTTCAGACGGGTGACGAAGGCGTTCGAGATATGGTCGCGCAGCGCGCGGCCGGCGCCGTCCTCGTCGCGGGTGCGGATCGCCTCCACGATGGCCGCATGCTCCGACAGCGCCTTCTCGTCACGGCCGCGGGCGGCCAGAGAGGTCGTCGCCAGCAGCGCCATCGACCGGTGCACGAGGTCCAGCTGCTGCACCAGGAAGCGGTTGTGCGAGGCCAGGTGGATCTGCTTGTGGAAGCGCCGGTTGGCGCGGCTCAGCCCCTCGGGATCGCCCAGCAGGCGGCGGTCGGCCTCGACCATGTCGCGCAGGACGCGCACCTCCTCCTCGGTGGCGTGGCGGGCAGCGAGGCGCGCCGCCAGCGCCTCCAGCTCGGCCCGCACCACGTAGAGCTCGCTCAGCTCGTTGTGATCCAGCGAGGCGACGATCAGCGAGCGTCCGTCGCGGGTCAGCAGACTCTGCGTCTCCAGCCGCTGCAGCGCCTCGCGGATCGGAGTGCGGGACACGCCGAAGCGGTCGGCCAGCTCGCTTTCCACCAGCCGGTCGCCGGGACGGTAGAGCCCGGTGTCGATGGCCTCGAGGATCAGCGCGTAGGCATCGCGCTGCGCGGGCCTCATCTGCTCCGTCATGGCCTGCGCTCCATTTCCGGCTCTCCCGTTGCGGTGCGCGCGACCCTGCCCCCCACCCCCGCCCGCGTCAAGCGCGGAGCGGGACGTCGCCGCGCCGGCTGGACCGGGTCGGGTCGGGTCGGGTCGGGTCGGGTCGACAGGTGAAGCGGTTTCCGGCTTGAAGCACACCCTGCCTTGTCGGATGCTCGGATCCATGTCGAAAAGAGCACTCATCGCATGTGTGGCGGTCCTGCTGGCCGGGCTGGTGGGGTTCTCCGCCGCGAAGGTCGACATGTTCTTCTGGCCGCACTCCGCCCACAACAGGATCGAGAAGATGGCCGCGATAATCCGCAGGATCGAAGGACCTGCAAGATGGTGTTCCCCATCTGTTGATCCTCGCAACCAGGTCCGTGTTGCCGACGGTTTCCAAGAGGAGTTGCGCCAGTGCCTTGCAGCAATCTCGCCCGCAAGCGATTTCCAGGAGATCTACGAGAATGATTACATCCGCCGCTTCTACAGGGCAACGATCCAGGACAGGTTCTGCGAGGTGACCCTGTCGACGGTCTGGGGGAACGACAGGATAGTCGGGTTTGATTGCTACTACGGACTGTTCGAGCAATCGGATGATACCGGAATTGGCATGACCGCCGACCCCTTCGGCTGACGGATCATCGCGGCGATGCGGAAAGTTGTCATGACCCGTTGCCGACATTGCCTCGATCCAGCAGGATGTTGCAGCGTGCAACGTGCCGCAGGGCACGCCTCGGGAACGGGCAATGAGTGACACCATAAATCTCGGGCTGCAGGTCGAACTCTGCCTCGGAGCACTCGAAGCAATCCTGCCGTTTGCCGATGCGGCCGGTATCGCGACCGATTTCGACGAGGCCTACGACGAATGGGAAGACATCGTGCAGGCGGTCTTTTCATCGTTCGTGCTGCGACCCGTTTGCGACACCTCGACGTGCTGGAGTCTCGAACACTTCAAGAGGCTCGGTTTCGAGAGAGATGGCGAGGCGAGAGCTGCCGTGTTCCTCGATCACGAATCCCTGAGCTGCTACATATTCGACATCGCCAAGGTTCAGGGCGACAACATGCGCCTGGTTCTCCGTCTTCCTGATCGAACCGATCGAGATGTCCTGGCCACACCGGCCGAGTGCGTGAATTTCCGCCTGGGGCAGCTTCCCCGGCCTTGACCCGAAGCAGGGAAACTTCGGGAATCGGGTCCGCACCGTCCCTCCCCGTGCCGCCTTGACCTCCCGCCCCCGCCCACCGAATGTCGCGCCCATGACGCGGCAGACCGGATCCCCGCCCGACGCCTTCGCCCATGTCCGTACATGGGTCTTCGACCTCGACAACACGCTCTACCCGCCCGAGGCGCGGCTCTTCGACCAGATCGAGGCGCGGATGACCGCATGGGTGATGGAGGCGCTGTCGGTCCCGCAGGCCGAAGCCGACCGGCTGCGGCGGCAGTACTGGGCCGATCACGGCACCACGCTGGCGGGGCTCATGCGCGTGCACGGCGTCGATCCCGGCCCGTACCTCACCCATGTGCACGAGATCGACCTGACGCAGCTGGCCCCCGATGCCGCCCTGGCCGCGGCCATCGCCGCCCTGCCCGGCCGGCGGATCGTCTACACCAACGGCTCCGCCCCCTATGCCGAACGGGTGACCGAGGCGCGCGGTCTCGGCGGGCTTTTCGATGCGATCTACGGTGTGGAACATGCAGGATTCCACCCCAAGCCCGACGCCGCCGCCTTCGCCGCGGTCTTCGAGATGGACGGGCTGGATCCGGCTGCGGCGGCGATGTTCGAGGACGATCCGCGCAACCTCCGGGTGCCGCACGAGCTGGGCATGCGGACGGTGCTGGTCACGCCGGAGCCTGTTCGGGCGCCGCATATCCATCACCACACCTCGGACCTCGCCGGGTTCCTCGCCGGCCTCTTTCCCGCGCAGCCTGCCGCCGGGGACCGGCGCCCGACACGGACCGAGGCGGAATGACGCCTCGACCAGGGGGGCGGACGGACCTATCTGCAAGGGCAAGGATGCGGCGTTCCGGGCGCGGCGGATGATGCGCGTTCCGTGAACGCCGTCACGGCGCGCGTTCCGTGAACGCGACGGGCAGTGCGCGTTCCTCGAACGCGATGGACGATGCGCGTTCCTCGAACGCGAGCGGCAGGGAGGGTGCGGCGATGCGACAGGACACCGACATCGTGATCTCGGGCGGCGGGGTCGCCGGGCTGACGGCGGCCTGTCTGCTGGGCACGGCCGGGTTCCGGGTCGTCATCCTCGACCCCGCGCCGCCGGTGACCGAGGAGGCGGACGCCGCCGCCGATCTGCGGACCACCGCCTTCCTCCAGCCCGCCCGGGCGCTGCTGGACCGGGCGGGGCTCTGGCCTGCGCTCGCCCCCCATGCCGCGCCGCTGCAGGTCATGCGGATCGTCGATGCCGGCGGGGCCGAGCCCGTGGCCCGGCAGGTCCGCGATTTCGAGGCGTCGGAGATCGGCGACCTGCCCTTCGGGTGGAACCTGCCGAACTGGCTGCTGCGGCGCGAGATGGTGGCGCGGATCGAAGGCCTGCCGAACGTGGATTTCCGCCCCGGCACCGCCACCACCGGCCTGCTGACGCGCGAGGCGGAGGCGCTGGTGACGCTGTCGGACGGCAGCCGGTTGCGCTGCGCCCTGGTGGTCGCGGCGGACGGGCGCGATTCACCCATGCGGCGGGCTGCGGGGATCGACGTGCGCATCACGCGCTACGGGCAGAAGGCGCTGGCCTTCGCGGTGACGCATCCGATCCCGCACGAGGGGGTGTCGACCGAGATCCACCGCAGCGGCGGGCCGTTCACGCTGGTGCCCCTGCCCGACCGGGACGGCCGCCCGGCCTCGGCCGTGGTGTGGATGGAGGACGGGCCCGAGGCGGTGCGTCTGGCCGGTCTGGACGTGGCGGCGTTCGAGTCGGAGATGTTCACCCGATCTGCCGGCCTTTTCGGGCCGCTGACGCTGGAGACGCGGCGCACGGTCTGGCCGATCGTCACGCAGGTGGCCGAACGGATGGCGGGCCGGCGGATCGTGCTGATGGCCGAGGCGGCGCATGTCATGCCGCCGATCGGGGCGCAGGGGCTGAACACCAGCCTTGCCGACCTCGCCGCTCTGGCAGGGCTGCTGGAGACGCATGGCGACGACCCCGGCAGCGCGGCGGTGACGGAGGGCTACGACCGCGCCCGCCGGGCCGAGGTGGCGATCCGCGCCGGCGGCATCGACCTGCTGAACCGCGCCAGCCGCGTCCATGCCGAGCCCCTGCGCGACCTGCGGGCGGCGGGGCTGGCCGCGCTGCACGGCGCGGCGCCGGTGCGGCGGATGCTGATGGAACTGGGCCTCGGCGCGGGGCGGCGGGACGGGACGTAAGGCGGGCGGTATCGCCCACCCTGCCCCGGTGGCCGCGTTATCCCGATGGCCCCGCTATCCCTGCGGCCCCGCTACCCCAGAGGCCCGGGCAGGATCTCTTCCGACAGCAGCACGTTCGCCTCGAAATTCGCGACGCCCGGCAGGGTCATGATCCGGCGCCGCAGCACCCGTTCGAAATCCGCGATGTCGCGGGCGGTGACGCGCAGGCGGTAGTCGTAGAGGCCCAGCACCTGCTCGACCGTAGAGACCTCGGGGATGGCCGAGACCGCACGCTCGAAATCCTGCAGGCTGACGCGGCCCCTGGTCGCCAGCTTCACGCCCAGGAAGACCGTCACCCCGAACCCCAGCTTCGCGTGATCCAGATCCAGCCGCTTCCCCCGGATGGCTCCAGCCTCCTCCAGCCGCCGGATGCGGCGCCAGGCGGCGGGCTGCGACAGACCGACCTGGCGCCCCAGGGCCGAGGCGCTCTGCCCCGCATCCTCCGCGATCAGGCGCAGCAGCCGCCGGTCGATGTCGTCGAGGGCGATGGTTCCGGCGCTCACAGCGGCAGCGCCTCGTCGCTCTTGATCCGGCTGACGTGCATCAGCGCCTCGATATCCGCGATGTGCGGCAGCGACAGGATCCGGCTGCGGTAGATCTCCTGCCAGTGCGCCATGTCCCGCGCGATGACGCCGAGGCGGACATCGACCCGGCCGAGGAAGGTCTGGATCTCCAGCACCTCGGGCACCTGCCGCGCCTCGGCCATGAACTCGTCGAAGGCGCGCGGCTGCGTCTTGTCCAGCGTCAGGCGCAAGGAGACCTCGACCTCCCAGCCGAGCGCGCGCCAGTCGATCACGCCGCGCAGGCCCCGGATGACGCCGGCCTCGCGCATCCGCTCGATCCGCCGCCAGCAGGTGGCGGCGTTGATCCCGGCCCGTTCGGCAAGGTCGGCGGTGGCGGCGGAGGGGTCGGCCTGGAAGTGGCGGAGGATGCGCCGGTCGGTGTCGTCGAGCATGAGCATTTCAGAAAAAAGGATGACGAAGAATGTTCTTCGCGGGATTTGCGTGATTTCTGCCGGATTTGCAACCCGTGTCGCGGGCGCGCCCCTATGCTGCGCCCATCATCGAAGGCCGGTCAGCGGCTGCACAAGGAAGGAGACCGCGATGCGCGTCTATTACGATCGCGACTGCGACATCAATCTGATCAAGGACATGAAGGTGGCGATCCTGGGCTACGGCAGCCAGGGTCACGCCCATGCCCTCAACCTGCGCGATTCGGGCGCGAAGAACCTGGCCATCGCGCTGCGCGAGGGCTCTCCGTCTGCGAAGAAGGCCGAGGGCGAGGGCCTGAAGGTCATGGGGATCGCCGAGGCCGCTGCCTGGGCCGACCTGATCATGTTCACCATGCCCGACGAACTGCAGGCCGCGACCTACAAGCAGTACGTGCACGACAACATCCGCGAGGGTGCGGCGATCGCCTTCGCCCACGGCCTGAACATCCATTTCGGCCTGATCGAGCCGAAGAAGGGCGTCGACGTCATCATGATGGCGCCGAAGGGCCCCGGCCACACGGTGCGCGGCGAATACGTCAAGGGCGGCGGCGTGCCCTGCCTCGTGGCCGTCGACAACGACGCGAGCGGTCGCGCGCTGGAGATCGGGCTGTCCTATTGCTCGGCCATCGGCGGCGGGCGCTCGGGGATCATCGAGACCAACTTCCGCGAGGAATGCGAAACCGACCTCTTCGGCGAACAGGCCGTGCTCTGCGGCGGTCTGGTGGAGCTGATCCGCATGGGCTTCGAGACGCTGGTCGAGGCCGGCTACGCGCCCGAAATGGCCTATTTCGAATGCCTGCACGAGGTGAAGCTGATCGTCGACCTGATCTACGAAGGCGGCATCGCGAACATGAACTATTCGATCTCGAACACCGCCGAGTATGGCGAATATGTCTCGGGTCCGCGGGTTCTGCCCTACGACCGGACAAAGGCCGAGATGAAGGCGATCCTTCGCGATATCCAGACCGGCAAGTTCGTTCGGGACTTCATGCAGGAGAACGCCGTCGGACAGCCCTTCTTCAAGGGCACGCGGCGCATGAACGACGCGCATCAGATCGAGCAGGTGGGCGAGAAACTGCGGGCGATGATGCCCTGGATCTCCGCCGGCCGCATGGTCGATCGTGAGAAGAACTGAACCCGGGATCCCTGGGGGGATACCGGCCGACTGCCAGGCCGGACGGAAAGGGCGCCTCCTGCGGGGCGCCCTTTCTGCGTCAGGGGCTTGCAGGCCGAAGTTCGCGCGCTGCATGAGCCGCTGTTCCCGGGCTGCGCGGCGTTCCGCGGCGGCGAAGGGGCGCGGCTCTGGCAGAGCGCGGTCAGACGGCGCGTTCGACCGCTTCGACGATCTCGTCCACGGCCTCGGCGAGGGTCCTCTCGTCCTCGCATTCTGCCATCACGCGGATCAGCGGTTCGGTCCCCGAGGCGCGGATGACCAGCCGGCCGTTGGCGGCCAGGCGATGCTCTGCCCGTTCGATCACCGCGCGCACCGATTCGGTGGAAAGGGGATCGGTATCGGGGGCATAGCGGACGTTCTTCAACAGCTGCGGCACCGTCTCGAACTGCCGGGAGAGGGCCGAGGCGGGCTCGCCCGAGCGCACCATGGCCGAGACGAACTGCAAGGCCGCCATCAGCCCGTCGCCGGTGGTGGCGTAGTCGGTCATCACGATATGGCCGGATTGTTCGCCGCCCAGGTTGAAGCCGCCCTCGCGCATCCGCTCGACCACGTAGCGGTCGCCGACCTTCGTCCGTTCCAGCCGCAGACCGCGCGCGCGCAGGAAGTGATCCAGCCCGAGGTTCGACATGACGGTGGCGACGAGCGCGCCGCCCTTCAGCCGCCCCTCTTCCGACCAGCGGGCGGCCAGCAGCGCCATGACCTGATCGCCGTCGGCGATGGCACCGGTCTCGTCGATCAGGATCACGCGGTCCGCGTCCCCGTCCAGGCAGATGCCCAGATCGGCGCCGTGGGCGACCACGGCGGACATCGCCGCCTCGGGATGAGTGGATCCGCATTTCTGGTTGATGTTCAACCCGTTGGGGGTCGTCCCCAGGGGAACCACCTCGGCCCCCAGCTCCCACAGAAGCTCCGGCGCGGTGCGGTGCGCGGCACCGTTGGCGCAGTCGACGACGATCTTCAGCCCGTCCAGCCGCTGGCCCGAGGGCAGCGTTGATTTCAGCCGCTCCATGTAGCGGAAGCGGCCCTCGTCCACGCGCTTGGCGCGGCCGATGTTGGCGGCCTGGGCCGGGTCGATCTCGCCCTCCAGCAGGGCCTCGATCTCGGCTTCGGCGGCGTCCGACAGCTTGAACCCGTCGGGGCCGAAGAACTTGATCCCGTTGTCCTCGGCCGGGTTGTGCGAGGCCGAGATCATCACCCCGAGATCGGCGCGCATCGACACGGTCAGCAGCCCGACGGCGGGCGTCGGCACCGGCCCCAGAAGCAGCACGTTCATGCCCGTCGAGGTCAGGCCCGCGGTCAGCGCGTTCTCGAACATGTAGCCGGACAGGCGGGTGTCCTTGCCGATCACCACGCGGTGCGCGGTGGTCCCGTCGCGGCGGAAGTAGCGCCCGGCGGCGGCCCCGATCCTCAGGGCCAGTTCGGCGGTCATCGGGTGCTGGTTGGCGCGGCCGCGGATGCCGTCGGTGCCGAAGAGCTTGCGGGTCATGCGACCTCCTGAGGGTGATGGACGGCCTGCCAGAGCGCCAGGGCCTGCGCCGTTTCGGCGACGTCGTGGACGCGCAGCATCTGCACGCCCTGCCCGAGCGCCGCAAGCGCCACGGCGATGGAGCCGGGCGCGCGGGCGCCGGCCTCGGGCGCGCCGCCGATCCGCCCGATGAAGCCCTTGCGCGACACGCCCAGCAGGATCGGACAGCCCAGCCCGTGAAAGAGCGCGATGCCGTTCAGCAGCGCCAGGTTGTGCGCCACCGTCTTGCCGAAGCCGATGCCCGGGTCGACGAGGATGCGCCCGCGCTGCAGGCCCCGCCCCTCCAGCGCGGCGACGCGGGCCTCCAGATCGTCGAAGACCTCGACCAGCACGTCTTCATAGGCCGGATCGAGCTGCATCGTGTCGGGCGTGCCTTGCATGTGCATCACGCAGACCGGATGCAACCCCTCCGCCACCAGCGCGGCGAGGCCGGGATCGTGCGTGAAGCCCGACACGTCGTTGACAAGCCCCGCGCCCGCGCCGAGCGCCGCCCGCGCCACCGCCGCGCGCCGGGTGTCGATCGAGATGGCGGTGGCCGGGTCGCGCGCGCGCAGACCGGCGATCACCGGGCGGGTGCGGGCGATCTCCTCGTCCTCGGGGACGTAGGCGGCGCCGGGGCGGGTGGATTCGCCGCCCACGTCGATCATGTCGGCGCCCTGCGCGATCATCGCCGCCGCATGGGCCAGCGCCGCATCGGGCCCGGCATGCAGGCCGCCGTCCGAGAAACTGTCGGGCGTGACGTTGAGGATGCCCATGATCCGTGGCCTGTCCCAGGTCAGGCCGGCGATCGGGGCGCGCGGCGCCGTCAGACGGTCGAGCGTCGGGGCGGGAATGTCGGAGGCCGCCACCAGCCGCCGCCCGGCGCCGCGGTCGATCCGCTCCGCCCGGTCGAACCACAACGGCCCGCCGGCCAGCGGCACGGCTCCCGGCGGTCGCGGGTGCCCATGCTGCGGGATCGGGCGGAAGAGGCTCTGCATCCCGTCTGCATGGGGGATATCCCCCGGTTTGACAAGCGGATCAGAGGTCGGGATCGGCGGGGTCGTGGCGGCGGATCGCCGGGCCGGTGGCTGATGGCGTGGCGGATGTGGTGTCCGACGGGAGGCCCGTGTCGGGAATCGGGCCGCCGATCACCACCAGTTCGCGGGCGTTCATGCGCCGGGCGAACCACAGCGCCAGCGCCGCGGCGTCCGACGCCCCGGCGCCCGGCCCCTCGACCGCGTCGAGCACCAGCTTCGACGGCGCCCAGACCGACAGCTGCCGGTGCTTCATCGCGTAGTCCAGTTCGGTGGCCGTGTTCACCACCACGCAGCGCCGGTCGCGCCCGGCCAGGACCCAGGCGTTCTGTTCGATGGCCAGCAGGTCGATCCGCCGCTGCGCCAGTTTCGAATGGGTCTGCGGCCGCGGCCCGTCCGGCAGGCCGACGCAGAGGATGGCGGGGACGTCCGACCTTTCCAGCCGGTCCAGCCAGGCGGTCAGGTGGGGCGAGCCGACTGCCTCGGCCCCGAGCAGCACGATCCGGGGGGAGAGGCCCGCGCCCTCGCCCTCCTCCACCGTCTCGGCGGCGTCGCCGCGGGCGCGCACGATCTCGACGCCGAGCGCGCCGGGGCCGCGGTCCAGCTTCTCGATCCGGACGAAGACCCGCGCGGCGCGCGGCTCGTGCAGGATGCGCAGGGCGATGCGTTCGGCGAGCGTTTCCAGCAGGTTCAGCCGCTCGGCGCTGAGTTCGGCCTCGATCGCCTCGGTGATGCGGTCGTAGGACAGGATCCGGTCGACATCGTCATCCAGCGGCCCGGCCTCGCGCGCCACCTCCACCACCACATTGAACCGCAGGCGCTGAAGGCTGCCGCGTTCGGACTGGAAGGCGCCGATCTCGACCTCGGTGACGTGATCGCGCACCGAGATCCGGTCGAGCGGCGCATCGCCCGACATCGCCAGCGAACGTTCGAGGGGGTGCGCGAAGGCGCGGGAGATCGGATCGGTCATGGGGTCCGGCAGCCTGGATCGCCTCGATGATGCCCCCGCAGCCCGCGAGGCGCAGACCGGAGAGCGGCAGGACAGGGTTCGTTCGCGTCAGCGCCGGGCGCTGCGGGAGGACGGGCGGCGCGGGGCGCCTGCGGATCGACGGCGCGGCACGCGGCCGAGCCGGAAGCTGGCCGAACCCGGCGACGGGCGGGCGCGGACGCCGCTGCGGGCCCCGACCGGCGCCGCCCGGCATTCCGTCGAACGGGCGCCGGCGAGGCGACAGCGCGGCGGATCAGCCCGAGACCGAGGCCCGGTAGATGCTGTCCACCGTCTCGGCCAGCGTCGCGTCGAAGGATGCGTCGGACTGGTCGGCCGACAGCCCCTCTGTCAGGGCGCGGCTGAACGAGGCGATCATGCCGGCGTTCGCGGCCAGCCGCCGGTTCGCCTCGTCCCGCGAGTAGCCGCCCGACAGGGCCACCACGCGCATCACCTTCGGGTGGTCGATCAGCGGCTTGTAGTGGTTCGCGGTCTCGGGCAGCGTCAGCTTCAGCATCACCTCCTGCCCCTCGGGCAGCGCGTCCAGATGCTTCGCGATCTCGCCCAGCAGGATGGTCTCGGCCTCGTCCTTGTCGGCGATCGAGATGGTGACTTCGGGCTCGATGATCGGCACCAGCCCGTGGCCGAGGATCTGGCGCCCCACCTCGAACTGCTGCGCCACCACGGCGGCGATGCCCGCCGGATCGGCGGCGTTGACAACCGACCGCATCTTGGTGCCGAAGATGCCCTTCGCCACGGCGCGTTCCAGCAGCGCGTCGAGATCGGGCATCGGTTTCATCACCTGAACGCCGTCGGATTCGTCCGCCAGCCCCTTGTCGACCTTCAGGAACGGCACGACGCCGCGTTCCTCCCACAGGTATTCGGCCGAGGGGCGGCCGCCGATCTCGCCGTCCATCGTGCGCTCGAACAGGATCGCGCCGATCACCTTCTCGCCGGTGAAGGCGGGCGATTTCACGATCCGTGCGCGCATCTCGTGGATCAGCGCGAACATGCCCGCGTCGTCCGACCAGGCGCCTTCGTCCACGCCGTAGAGCTTCAGCGCCTTCGGGGTGGAGCCGCCGCTCTGGTCGAGGGCCGCGATGAAGCCGTTTCCGCTGCGCATCTGCTCTGCCTGTTTCGCGTTCATCTGGTCCCTCGTCCCGTCGTGATGTCGGTGATGCTGTTCGTGCGGGCCCGCCCGCCCCCTGCTTCTAGGCGAGGGTCCGGAGCGGTGCAATTCTGGTGGCGCTAACGCACCCGGCGCTGCATCGGGTCCTGCGCGTCGTGGGGCAGGCGCGGATCGTGCGGAGAGGGCAGATCGGGCAGAGGGCCGGCGTTGCCTGACGGCGCGGCGCCCACGGCCGGGTCGCCCACGGCCGGATCGTCTGCGGGAGCGCGCTGCGCCCGGGTACGCCCCGTCGGCATCAGCAGCCAGCCCGTCACCGCGGCGGCCAGGCCGCGGGGGGCGAGGCGCGGCGCCAGGGCGCCCAGCTTCCAGAAGAGACCCGGAACCACCCGCGCGCGGCCCGCCTTCATGCCCTGCCACCCGGCCCGCGCCACATCGGCGGGCGCGATGCGCGGCGCCAGGCGGCGCAGCCGGGTCTCGCCGATGCCGGCATCGGCGAAGAACGCGGTCTCGGTCGCGCCGGGACAGAGCGTCGTCAGCGTGACGCCCGTCGGCTGGCGGCGCAGCTCCGCCCGGATCGCGTCGTCCAGCGTCAGGGCATAGGCCTTTGTCGCGTGATAGACCGCCATCCCCGGCCCGGGCACGAAACCGGCGGCGGAGGCGACGTTGAGGATCCGCCCGCCGACGCCCATCCCGTCCAGCGCCAGCCGCGTCAGCTCGGTATAGGCGGCGACGTTCAGCGCGATCGACCGGCGCTCCCGCTCCGCCCCGCCGTCGGCGAAGCGGCCCGCGCGGCCGAGGCCGGCGTTGTTCACCAGGATGTCGATCGGCGCGTCCTCGACCGCCTTCTTCCACAGCACCTGCGCCGCGCCGGGGCGCGCCAGATCGCCGGGGATCACCCGCACGGCGATGCGATGGCGGTGGCGCAGTTCCTCTGCCAGGTCGTTCAGCAGCGGCGCGGAGCGGGCGGTCAGGACAAGGTCGATCCCCTCCTCCGCCGCCAGCCATGCGAATTCCCGTCCCAGACCCTTCGAGGCGCCGGTGACGAGGGCCCGCATCGTCCTAGCCCTCCAGCGCCGCGACGCCCGGCAGGGTCTTGCCTTCCATCCATTCGAGGAAGGCGCCCCCGGCCGTCGAGACATAGGTGAAATCATCGGCCGCGCCGGCCTTGTTCAGCGCCGCGACCGTGTCGCCCCCGCCCGCCACCGACACCAGCGAGCCGGACTTCGTCAGCAGCGCGGCGGCGCTGGCGGCGGCGTTGGTGGCGGCGTCGAAGGGCTCGATCTCGAACGCGCCGAGGGGGCCGTTCCAGACCAGCGTGGCGGCGCCCGCGAAGATCTCCTCGATCCGCTTCACGCTTTCCGGGCCGGCGTCGAGGATCATCGCGTCGGCCGGGCACTGGCTGGCGCCCACCGTCTCGTGCGCGGCGCCGGCCTTGAATTCCCGCGCGACCACGACGTCCGACGGCAGCACCAGCGAGCAGCCCAGATCCAGCGCCTTCAGCCGGATCGCGGTGGCGGTGTCGGCCATGTCGTGTTCGCAGAGCGACTTGCCCACGTCGATCCCGCGCGCGGCGAGGAAGGTGTTGGCCATTCCGCCGCCGATGATCAGGTGATCGACCTTCTCGACCAGATTGCCCAGCAGGTCGAGCTTGGTCGACACCTTGGCCCCGCCGACCACCGCCACTACCGGCCGCTTCGGATTGCCGAGCGCCGCCTCCAGCGCCTCCAGCTCGGCCTGCATCAGGCGGCCGGCGCAGGCGGGCAGCAGATGCGCCAGCCCCTCGGTCGAGGCATGCGCCCGGTGCGCGGCGGAGAAGGCGTCGTTGCAGTAGACATCGCCCAGCGCGGCGAGGCGCCGCGCGAGGCCCGCGTCGTTCATCTCCTCCCCCGGGTGGAAGCGGATGTTCTCCAGCAGCAGGACCTCGGCGCCCGCCTGCTCTTCGGTGCCGGCCTCCAGCGCGTCGAGCGTTTCCACGAAGGCGACCTTGCGGCCGAGCGCCTCGCGCAGGGCCGGCAGGGTGACGCGCAGGCTCATCTCGGGCACCACCTTGCCCTTCGGACGGCCGAAATGCGCGATCAGGATCGGCCGGCCGCCGGCCGACAGGATATCGTTCACCGTCGGCACGATCCGCTCGATCCGGGTGGCGTCGGTCACGCGTCCGCCTTCCACGGGCACGTTGATGTCCACCCGGACCAGCACGCGGCGGTCCGACAGCTCCATCTCGTCCAGCGACTTCCAGCCCATGCGATACGGTCCCCTCCTGCGGTTCCGGGCGGTTTTCGCCGCTGATCGCGGGCACGTCAACTGCCGCCCGCTTGGCATTCGCCGCACAAGGCCGTATCGAAGCCCGAAGCTCACGAGAAAGGACGCCGGCATGGCCGATATCAAGGACCCCGAGAACACCATCCTGATGGAGCTGAAGGGCGGCACCGTCACGATCGAGCTGCTGCCCGACGTGGCCCCGCAGCACGTCGCCCGGATGAAGGAGCTGGCCCGCGCCGGCGCCTACGACAACGTCTGCTTCCACCGCGTCATCGACGGCTTCATGGCGCAGACCGGCGACGTGGCCAACGGCAACATGGAGAAGGATTTCAACATCCGCGCCGCCGGCACCGGCGGGTCCGACCTGCCGAACGTGCCGGCCGAGTTCTCGAACCTGCCGCACGACCGGGGCACCCTGGGCGCGGCGCGGTCGCAGAACCCGAATTCGGCCAATTCGCAGTTCTTCATCAACTTCAAGGACAACCACTTCCTGAACCGGCAGTACACGGTCTACGGCCGCGTCGTGTCGGGGATGGAGCATGTGGACGCGATCACCCGGGGCGAGCCGCCCTCGAACCCCGACCGGATGATCTCGGTCAAGGTGGCCGCCGATGCTTAAGGGTCTGGCTGTCGCACTCGTTCTGGCCGCGGGTCCCGCGGCGGCGACGGGTCTCAAGATCGACATCGCGGGCGAGGCCAGCGGCACCGTCATGGTCGACCTGTTCGAGGACGTCGCGCCGCAGCACGTGGCGCGGATCGTCAAGCTGGCGAACGACGGCGCCTACGACGGCGTCTGGTTCCACCGCGTGATCGACGGCTTCATGGCGCAGACCGGCGACGTGCAGTACGCGAAGGACGGCGGCGACATGCGGATGGCGGGGATGGGCGGTTCCGACCTGCCCGACCTGCCGGCGGAGTTCTCGGACATCCCGTTCAAGCGCGGCGTGATCGGCATGGCGCGGTCGCAGGACCCGGATTCGGCCAATTCGCAGTTCTTCATCATGTTCGAGCCGGGCGATTTCCTGAACGGCCAGTACACGGTCGTCGGCGAGGTGACCGAAGGGATGGACGTGGTCGACGCGATCAAGCGCGGCACCGGGCCGGACGGCGCGGTGACGGGCGCGCCCGACCGCATGGACAAGGTCACCGTCACCGAGTGAGAGGTACAAAAGTCTTCTGCGAAGACTTTTCGAAAGAGTTTTCGCGAAAACTCTTGCGAAGACTTTTCGTCGAAAAGTCTTCGCCCCCCTCAGGCCGCCGCCGCGCCGGTCTCCCGGATGCGCTGCACCATCGCGCGCAGCCCGTTCGAGCGCTGCGAGGACAGGTGATCGCGCAGATCCAGCCGGGCGAGCTCCGCCTCCGCGTCCACCTGCGCCACCTCCGCCACCGGCAGCCCGTTGTAGAGCGCGCGCAGAACCGCGATCAGGCCCCGCACGATCATCGCGTCGCTTTCGCCGTCGAAGCGGAAGGTGCCCCCCTCGATCACCGGATGCAGCCAGACCTGGCTGGCGCAGCCCTCGACCTTCGTGGCCGGAACCTTCAGCGCCTCGTCCAGCGGCGGCATCGCCTTGCCGAGGTCGATGACATGCCGGTAGCGGTCCTCCCAGTCCTCCAGGAATTCGAAATCGGCGACGATATCCTCGAAGGCGGCCTGGGCCATGGCATTCTCCGGTCGGGCTGCATCGGGTGGAGTCCGGCCTGACCTATGTGGCCGGAAGGCGAAGGTCCAGACCCCTTCGGACCGCCGCCGCCCGCTTGCCGCTTTTCAACGCGGAGCCGATGGGTTAACCCGAAACGACCGGAACGGACACGGCCGGCAGGGACGGGCAGGCAGGAAGGCCAGAGGCAATGCAGCGGACGATCGCGACACTCCTGATCCTCGTGTTGACGCTGGGGGGCTGCGGCGCCGTCCGCGACTCGCGCCTCAACCCGTTCAACTGGTTCGGCGGGGCGCGGTCCGGCCCGCCGACCGGCAGCGAGACCAACCCGCTGATCCCCGAACGCGCGGGCGGCGGGATGATCATCACCCGGCGGCAGGATCTGCCCTACCTCGGCCAGCCGATCCAGCAGATCACCGGTCTGGTGGTCGAACGCACGCCCTCGGGCGCGATCATCCGGATCGAGGCGCTGGCGGCGCGTCAGGGCACCTACGACGTCCGCGTCGTGCCCGATGCCGGCCCGGTGGACGAGAACCGCGCGGTCGATGGCGTGCTGTCCTATACCGTGCTGGCCGTGCCGAACGCGGACTTCCCCCCGGGCGGCCCGGTGCAGACCCGCACCGTGAACGCCGCGCGCAGCGTCACCAATCTGGAACTGGACGGCGTGCGCAGCATCCGCGTATCGGGCGCCACGAACGCGCTGACCACCAACCGCTGACAATCAGGCGTTGAGTCGCCCGAGCGCCGCCCGCCTGCCCGATCGCAGGCGCGCGGCTCCCGTCGTGGTGGCGGGACGTGCCTCAGCCGGCGCTGGTCGCCGGGGCCACGGGCGCAAGCTCGACGATACGCACTTCGGCGCCCTTCGCGGCCAGGGCGATCTCTCCCTTGCAGAGCCGCAGGGCGTCGCAGCCGAAGACATCGCGCCGCCAGCCCTTCAGCGCCGGCATGTCGCGCATCCCGCCCGCGATGGCGTCGAGGTCCGACGTCGGGGCGATCAGCCGCGCGGCGACGCCGGCCGCCTCGCTCTTGGCCTTCAGCAGGACGCGCAGCAGATCGGCCAGCGCCGGGTTCACCTGGATGCGGTCGCGGCTGGTGTCGATCTTCGGGAAATCCTCGGGCGGGCAGTCCAGCCCGGCCTTGACCGCCGCCAGCAGCCCGTCCGCGATCTCGCCCTTGCGGGCCTCGCGCAGAAGCAGGCGCGAGCGGTTGAGGTCGTTCAGGTTCTGCGGCTTGGTCGAGGCGATCTCGACCAGAGCGTCGTCCTTCAGCACCCGGTTGCGCGGCACGTTCTTCGTCTGGGCATAGGTTTCGCGAAACTGCGCCAGCTCGCGCATGATGGCGAGGAAGCGGCCCGAAGTGGTGCGGGTGCGGACCCGCTGCCAGGCCTCTTCCGGCTTGACCACATAGGTTTCCGGCGAGCGGAGGATCTCCATCTCTTCCGCCACCCAGGCCTCGCGCCCCGCCTTCTTCAGCTGCTTCGCCAGGTATTCGTAGATCTTGCGCAGATGCGTCACGTCGGCCAGCGCATAGGCCTTCTGCGCGTCCGACAGCGGCCGGCGCGACCAGTCGGTGAAGCGCGACGACTTGTCGAGCCCTTCCTTCGCGATCTTGCGCACCAGCGTCTCGTAACCCACCTGTTCGCCGAAGCCGCAGACCATGGCGGCGACCTGGGTGTCGAACAGCGGCTCCGGGATCAGGCCGGCATCGACGTAGAAGATCTCCAGGTCCTGCCGGGCGGCGTGGAAGACCTTCACCACCGACGGGTCGCGGAACAGGTCGTAGAGCGGGTCGAGCGACAGCCCCTCGGCCAGCGGATCGACCAGCACGGCGTCGTCCTCGCCATTGCCGGGAAAAGCCAGCTGCACGAGGCAGAGCTGCGAATAATAGGTGCGTTCGCGCAGGAACTCCGTGTCCACCGTGACGTAATCGGATTGCGCGGCCCGCCGGCAGAAGTCGGCAAGCGCATCGGTGGAGGTGATTGTCTGCATGAGGCCTTGGGTTCTTGTCTGCTGTCCCGCCCGTCAGAGCGGTATACGTGAAAGCGGCGGAAAAGCAAAGCTGACGCGGGGGCAGGCGCCGGCCCTGCTCAACCCGTGGCGGTGCGGCGCGGCGGCGTCAATCCAGCGTGATCGGAGTCCGGTCGCCGGCGGCGAAACGGCGCAGCACGGCGGGGTAGAGCTGGTGTTCGCGCACCAGCACCCGCGCGGCCAGCGCGTCGGGCGTGTCGCCCGGCGCCACCGGCACCACCGCGCGGCCGAGGATGGGCCCGTCGTCCAGCGCCGGGGTGACCTCGTGGACGGTGCAGCCGGCTTCCGTCTCGCCGGCCTCCAGCGCCCGGGCGTGGGTGTGCAGCCCGCGGTATTTCGGCAGCAGCGAGGGGTGGATGTTCAGCATCCGCCCGCTCCAGCGCGCGACGAAGCCCTCGGTCAGGACCCGCATGAAACCGGCGAGGCAGACGATGTCCGGCGCCGCGGCCTCCAGCGGTTCGGCCAGCGCCGCCTCGAAGGCGGGGCGGTCGCCGCGGAACGGGCGGTGATCGACGGCCTCCGTGGGCACTCCGAGCGCCGCGGCACGGGCAAGCCCCCCCGCCGCCGGGTCGTTCGACAGGACGAGAACAGGCCGGGCCGGGTGGTCGCCGGTCATGCTTTCCACCAGCTTCACCATGTTCGACCCGCCGCCCGAGATCAGGATGGCGACCCGCTTCACCGCAACGCGCCCCGGTAGGCGACCCCCTGCCCCTCGGTGACGCGGCCGATCTCTGTCACCGTGTGCCCGGCGTCGGCGAAGTGGCGGCGCGCGGCGTCCGCCCGGCCGGCAGGGGCGACGGCGATCATGCCGATGCCGCAGTTGAAGGTCTTCAGCATCTCGGCCTCGGCGATACCGCCCTGCCCGGCCAGCCAGTCGAAGATCGGCGGCAGCGTCCAGCTGTCCAGGTCGATCTCCGCCCCCAGCCCCTCGGGCAGGACGCGCGGCAGGTTTTCGGTCAGCCCGCCGCCCGTGATGTGCGCCAGAGCGTTGACCGCCCCGTCCTTCACCGCCGCGATGGCGCCGGTGACATACAGCGTCGTGGGCGCCAGCAGCGCCGCGCCGAGCGTGCCGTCCTCCCAGGGGCAATCGGCATCCCACCCGAGGCCCGAAGTCTCGACCAGCCGGCGCACCAGCGAGTATCCGTTGGAATGCACCCCGTTCGAGGCGATCCCCAGCAGGACATCGCCCGCCGCGACGCCGCGCGGCAGGTCGCCCCCGCGCTCCATCGCGCCGACGGCGAAGCCCGCGAGGTCGAAATCGCCCGCCGGATACATGCCGGGCATCTCGGCCGTCTCGCCGCCGATCAGCGCGCAGCCGGACCGGGCGCAGCCTTCGGCGATGCCCTCGATCACCCGGGCGGCGTGGTCGACCGACAGTTTCCCGGTGGCGAAGTAGTCGAGGAAGAAGAGCGGCTCCGCCCCCTGGCAGACCAGATCGTTGACGCACATGGCGACAAGGTCGATCCCCACGCCGTCGACGATCCCGGTGTCGATGGCGATCCGCAGCTTGGTGCCGACGCCGTCGGTGGCGGCCACGAGGATCGGGTCGCTGTAGCCCGCGGCCTTCAGGTCGAAGAGCGCGCCGAAACCGCCGAGGCCGGCCATCGTGCCGGGCCGCGCGGTGCGCTTCGCGGCGGGCTTGATCCGCTCGACCAGTTCGTTGCCCGCGGCGATGTCGACGCCCGCGTCGGCATAGCTGATCCCGTTCCTGCCCTCGGTCATCTGGTCCCCCGCCTGGCGCGTCCGTTGCTCGCAGGCCGGATAGCCGAGGGGCGGTGCGGAGTCGAGGGGCCGGGGGTGTGGCGCTCTGCAGCCGGCCGGGAAACGTCGGCCGCAGTGCAGGCGTCCATGATCGCGTCCGGTCGAGCGAGACCGTCCCGGCACCCGAGGTCGCCGCAGAGGGCCGCGTCCGGCCCTGGGCGGGCGCTGCGCAACGACTGCACTGATGCGCTTTATGGTGACGCCACATCGAACGACTGTTCGGCGCGGGCGGTCAACATGCGCTCGGCCCGGGGCTGGTCGCCCCGGGCTGACATGTATCCGCGCGAGGACCTGTGGCGCTCCTGCGGGATGATCGACAGCCCGCCACCACCCCTCGCCCCTCCGCCGGGGACGGCGGGCGGGGCGATGCTCCGGCGCGGAGCGAGCGCCGTGTGCCGTCACACCTCGGGGAAGATCCTCCAGGCGTCGCCGTCCTCCTCCACCCGCGCCCAGCCGGGGAACGGGGTGTGCATGCCGGCGCAGGGCCAGCCCTCCTTCACGATCCGGGCCAGCGTCGCCTTGCGGGACTTCACCGCCATTTCGGGATCGCGGTCGTAGAGCACGTACCATTCCGGGAACGGCGCCTGCCAGAACCAGGCGTGGGCCAGATCGCCCCAGATGAAGAGGCTCTCTCCCTCGCTCTCGATCAGCACGCCGGAATGTCCGGCCGAATGGCCCGGCTGGAAGATGTAGCGCAGGCCGGGGACGATCTCGTTCTCCTCCTCCACCAGCCGGCTCCGGTCCGCGTAGGGCGCGCAGTTCTCGCGCGACCGCAGGACCGATTGCCGACGCGCTTCGTTCGGCTGCGCCGCCAGTACGGCGTCGTCGTGCACGTCGCGGTATTCGACACCGTGGACCACGAATTCGGCCCGCGGGAAGAACGCCTTGCCGGTCTCGCGGTCCAGCATGTTGCCCCAGTGATCGATGTGCAGATGCGTCAGCACCAGCAGGTCGATGTCCTCCGGCCTGTATCCCGCCGCGGCGAAGGCCTCGGGGAACTTGCCGGCATCCCTGTTGAAATCGGGCGGAGAGCCGGTGTCTATCAGGATCGTCCGGCCCTCGCCCTCCACCACGAAGCAGTTGACCACCGTCCGCCGCTCTCGCGTGAACTCCGCTCCGATCCGGTCGCAATAGGCCTTCGCCTTCGCGTCGTCGAAGAGCGGCATGATCGACACGTCCCCCGTGAACGATCCGTCGCAGATCGCGGTGACCCTGAAGGCGCCGACCTGACGGACGGGCGATGCGGTCGATGTCTCGGTGCTCATGGCGGTCCTCCCCGGCAGCGGGCCCCGGCGGCCCGCGCCCATGGAACCCCGCCGCGGCTTGACCGTCCAGACCGGCATCGCCTAAAGCAGATGGAGAGTTGGGGGCCTGTAGCTCAACGGTTAGAGCAGAGCGCTCATAACGCTTTGGTTGGGGGTTCAAATCCCTCCGGGCCTACCATTTACCTCCCGGATGTTCCCGCGCGATGCCCCCGGGATGTCACCGGCCTCATCGCGAGACCCGAGCATCGCCGGCGGTCCGGCGCAGATCGGCCTCCATGAAGATCAGCCAATCCGCCATGTCCTCGGGCAGATCGTGATATGGCCCGATCCGCCGGAAGCCCAGGCTTTCGTAGAGCGCGTGAGCCTCGTGCTGCAGCGGCCCGCTGTCGAGACGCATGGTGTCGAACCCCATCTCGCGCGCCGCTGCGATGATCGCGCCCGCAAGCGCCCGCCCGACACCGCGCCCCTGAGCCTCGGGCACCACGAACATGCGCTTCATCTCGGCCACGCCGCCACCCCGGTCGCGCAGCCCGACACAGCCCGCGTCCTGCCCGCCCAGCCGCGCCAGCAGCAATCGGCCCGACGGCGGCGCGAAGGCGCCCGGCAGCGCCGCAAGCTCGGCCTCGAAGGCCGCGGGGGTGAAGTAGGCGTCGAGCTTGTCGCGGAACGCGGCGTGACGGACCATGTGCCAGTCGACGAACCGGCGATGAAGCGCCCGCACGCTGTCGAGGTCCGCCGGCGTCTCGGCGACAAGGATTTCGGGGGCTTTTGTGTCGGGCATTGCGTCCTCCGCTTTGCGTCTTCCATTGCGGGGCCCCGACGCCCGGCCGCCGGCCGGGTCCGATCGCGCCGTTCGGGAGCCCCCTTCGATCGCCCCGCCCGATCACACCTTTAGACCGGCGTTTCGGTCGGCAGGCTCACGGCACGTTTCGCGGCACCCCCTGCGGCACTTCCGGTCCGCACCCGTTCGGCCCCTGCCCCGTGAGCAGACTTCCACGTCCGCCCGGCCGACCGCAAGATCGCGGCTACCGCCCGATCACGATATCCGCCCTCAGCCCGCCAAGGGCCTCGCTCTCGCCCAGCCTCAGCACGCCGCCATGGGCGCGCGCGATGTCGGCGGCGATGGAAAGCCCCAGCCCCACGCCCGAGCCGCGGTTCTGATTGCGCGACGGCTCCAGACGGGTGAAGGGCCGGATCGCCTCGTCCCGCCGGTCCGCGGGGATGCCGGGGCCGTCGTCCTCCACCCGGATGCGCAGGCTGCGGTCGGTCAGCGCCACCGAGATCTCGGCCCGCGTCCCGTAGCGCACCGCGTTCGTGACCAGATTGCCGACGGCGCGGCGCAGCGCATGCGGCTTCAGCGTCATCCGCCCCTCGCCCCGGGCCTCCACCAGCCGCACGTCGCTGCCGCCGCGGCCTGCATCGTCTACGATCGCGCGGACCAGCGCCACCGGATCGACCTCTTCCACCGAGTCCTCGCCCGTGCCGCGCGCGAAATCGAGGAACTCGTCCAGCATCCGCTGCATCTCCTCCACGTCGCGCTCCATCGGCTCGCGGTCCTCGTCGTCCAGCATCGCGAGGCCCAGCTTCAGCCGGGTCAGCGGCGTGCGCAGGTCGTGGCTGACCCCCGACAGCATCAGCGTGCGCTGCTCGATCTGCCGCTCGATCCGGTTGCGCATGTCGAGGAACGCGTTGCCCGCCGCCCGCACCTCCTGCGCGCCGCCCGGGCGATAGGGCACCGCCCTGCCCCGCCCGAAGGCCTCGGCCGCGGCCGCCAGCCGGGTGATCGGGCGCAGCTGGTTGCGCAGGTAGACATAGGCGATGGCGGTCATCAGGATCCCGAAGAAGACCATGTTGACCAGCAGCTGATGCGGATTGGAGGCCGAGACGCGGCGCCGCTCGAACTCCAGCCGCAGCGGCCCGTCCGGCCCGGCCACATGCACCACGACCCGGTGATCGTCCGGCAGGTCGACCGCCAGCAGCTCGGGCAGCAGCTCGCCCATGGTGCGGATCACCGCCCGGCCGCTCAGGTCGAACCAGCGCCTCCGCGACTGCGCCGGCACCGCGGCGGGGATCTCCGCCTCCACCGTCATCGACAGCGGCACCGCCAGACGCTCCACCGGCTCGCCGCCCGGTTCGGACGCGGATTGCAGCAGCAGGTTGATCTCGCGCACCACGTTGCGCGTCATCTGCACCGTCACGCCCTCGAAATGGCGCTGGATGAAGACCACCGAGACCACCAGCTGCAGCGTCACCACCGGCAGCACCAGGATCAGGGCGGCCCGGCCGTAGAGCCCGCGGGGCACATATCGTTTGAGCCAGGCGAAGGACATGCGCTAAAGCTAGTCCCGCCCCGGTGAGGAGGGAAGCACCCATGCAGGACGCCGCCGATTTCGATCCGCCCCCCGGGCGCCCCGAGGAGGTCGCGCCCGGCGTGCGCCGCGTGCTCTGCCCGAACCCCTCGCCCTTCACCTTCCGCGGGACGAATTCCTACATCATCGGCCGCGGCGCCGTGGCGGTGGTCGATCCCGGCCCCGAGGATCGTGGTCACCTGTCGGCCCTGCTGGGCTCGCTGGAGCCGGGCGAGCGGGTGACGCACATCCTCGTCACCCATGCCCACCGGGACCATTCGCCGCTGGCCGCCGCGCTGAAGGCCGAGACGGGGGCCGAGATCGTGGCCTTCGGCGATGCCCGCGCCGGCCAGTCCGAGGTGATGCAGCGCCTCGCCGCTGCCGGCGACATCGGCGGCGGCGAGGGCGCGGACGAGGGATTCGTGCCCGACCGCAGCGTCGCCGACGGCGAGGTGGTGCAGGGTCCGGGATGGGCGGTGACGGCCCTGTGGACGCCTGGGCATTTCGGCAATCACCTGTGCTTCGACATGGACGGCACAGTGTTCTCGGGCGATCTGGTGATGGGCTGGGCCTCGTCGCTGGTCTCGCCGCCCGACGGCGACCTGACGGATTTCATGGCCTCGTGCGAGCGGCTGCGCGGGCGTCCCGCCTCGATCTTCCTGCCCGGCCACGGAGACGTGGTGCGCGACCCGCACGACCGGCTCGACTGGCTGATCTCGCACCGCCGGTCGCGGGAGGGAGCGATCCTCGCCGCGCTCTCGGCCGGCCCCGCCGACGCCGAGACCCTCGCCGCCCGCATCTACACCGACGTCCCCGCCCGGATGCTGCCCGCCGCGACCCGCAACGTGCTGGCCCACCTGATCGACCTGATGGGCCGCGATCAGGTGGCGCCCGAGGGCGAACTGCACGCCGGCACCGTCTTCCGCCGCCTCTCCTGACGCCCGCGCGGCGCCGGTTCCGTGCCCTGACCGCGTGTCGGGAGAGGCCGCGGCAAATGACGAAATCATGTCGGTTTCGCCCTTGCCGCGCCTTCCGGGCATTGCTATACGCCCCCCCGTGTTCCGGCGTAGCTCAGCGGTAGAGCAGTTGACTGTTAATCAATTGGTCGTAGGTTCGATCCCTACCGCCGGAGCCAAAATCCTCCCAAGTCACTGATACCGTCGGGTGAGCCCCACGCCACGCAGGTGCAGCATATGCGTGGTTCGTCGCCTGCGACACCGGATGCCCCCGGACCTTTCAGGAGGCCGGGCAGACCGGCGATCCAGCAAATGGCGGCTGTCGCCATCGCCGACCACCTCGCGTTGGAGCATGCGGCTTGGGGGCCCTTGCCGAAGCTGAACCGATTGCTGAAACGTCTCTCGGCGGCTGAAGTCCATTCCGCACCTCCCGGCCGCTGTTCGAGCGACGCAGGAGCTTCGATGCCGAAGCTCCGGCAGCCACTTCCGGCTCCCTCCCCGCCATGATCACCAATGGCTGCCGCGCTGGATCTGCGGCGTGCCCCGATCCGACGCCCGGCTGCCCGCGGGAATTAACAAAAATTGACGCCTGCGACGCGCGGCCCTCCGCTAGATTCTCCGTGACCAGAGGAGAGATGGCGATGACCGGACGCACGATGGAGCCGACACTGACGACAGCATACCCCCGAACCCCGTTTCTCGACAGGAACGGGTCGGTGGCGGAGCGCATGGACCGGCTGCCGCTCACATGGCTGCATCTGGCGATTGCCGCGGTCGCCGGGCTCGGCTTCATGTCGGATCTGATCGAGATCGCCCTGGGCAACGTGCTGTCGGCGGTCTTCAGCGCTCCGCCGCATTCGGTGGCGCCGGGCCAGCTGTCCTGGCTCATCTCGGCGATGTACATCGGGGCCATCCCCGGGGCGTTGATCGCGGGGTGGCTGGCGGACCGATACGGACGGCGGGTCGTGCTGATCGGGATATTGCTGGTGCTCTGCGGGACGTCGCTGGCCGCGGCGGCCAGCGAGGACGTGTCGCACCTGATCCGGTGGCGCATGCTGTCCGGCCTCGCGATCGGTGCCTACCCGCCGCTGATGTTCGCCTTTCTGTCGGACATCATGCCGCCGAAACGGCGCGGTACGGTCATCGTGATGACCACCGGAATCGCCAGCCTGGGTCCGGTGCTGATGATCTTCCTCGTCCGCGCCATGGGCGACCGGATGCCGCTGGGCCTGGAGGCCTGGAGATGGGCGCTCGTCGCCGGCGGCGTCGGTGCCCTTGCGGCCGCCTTCCTGTTCCGGTTCGTCCCGGAATCGCCCCGGTGGCTGGAGGCGCGCGGCCGCGCATCGGACGCCGAGACGGCCTTTGCCCGGTTCGGCCGGTCCCGGGCCGCGCTGGCCCACCCGCCGAGCGCGCCGGACCTGCCCCCTGCCGACGCGCCCGTTCGACCGGTGGCCGAGGCCCGGCCGGACCCCCGCGCCTTCCTGACCGTGGCGGGGATCTACTTCCTCACCCCGTGGGCCACTGTCGCCTTTCCGGTCCTGATGGGCGCGGTTCTGATCCAGAAAGGCTTCGCGCTCTCCGACAGCCTGTTCTACGTCGGCATCGCGATGTTCGGCCCGGCGCTCGGCACGATGGCCGGCTCGCTCGTCCTGGACCGGATCGAGCGGCGCACGGCGCTCGTGACCTTCGCGCTCGGCATGATCGCCACCAGCGCGGCCTTCGCGGCCAGCTTCAACCCGCTGTGGCTGATGGCCGCCGGGGTCCTGTCGCAGCTGCTGGCGATGCTCTACGTGCCGACGATGACGCTCTACGCGACGGAGCTGTTCCCGACCGCCTGGCGGGCGCGGACCTCCACCGCGGCGTGGTCGCTGAACCGCCTCGCCTCGGCCATCGCGCCCTTCATCCTGGTGCCGCTGCTGAAGGAGCACGGCGTCTGGCCGATGTTCGGCGTGATCATCGCGACCCTGGTGACGGGGATCGTCATCGTGCTTCTCGCCCCCGAAGGACGCGCCGGCCGGTCCGTGGACTGAGCGCGAGGACAGGTGAACCGGCATGCAGCCCCGATCCGGAACCGATCGCCAGAACGCCGGCGCCAGCGAGAGGAGACTGCCGGAGCGGCTGACGTCGGTGCTTGGCCGGGACTCGGTCATCGGAACGGTCTGTGCGCTGATCGACGAGGCGCCGCTGGTCACCATCGTCGGGCCGGGCGGGATCGGCAAGAGCACACTGGCCCTGGCCACCGCCCTGCAGCGGGACGAGGCGCGGCATGGCGGCGGCCGCTTCCTCGACCTCGCCTATTGTCAGGTCGGAAACGACGTCGTGCCCTATGTTCACGGCGCGCTCGACATCCCCGCGACCCGCGTCTCGGACGCCCGCAGCATCGCCGACCACCTCGCCGGCCGGACCGCCCTGCTGATCCTGGACAATTGCGAGCACGTGATCGACGCGGTCGCGCAGCTCGCGGACGAGATCGCGCTGCGCGCCAACGGCGTGCGGCTGCTGGCGACCAGCCGCGAGGCGCTGCGGATTCCGGGGGAACGGGTGATCCGGCTGTCCGGGCTCGAGAACGCGCCGATGGACGAAGGCCTGAACGCGCTGGAAGCCGGCGCCTACCCGGCCATCGCGCTGCTGGTCGAACGCGCCTCCGACGCCAACCGCGACTTCCGGCTGCACGACCGGGACGTGGCGGCGGCAATCGACATCTGCCGGCGTCTCGACGGGATCCCGCTTGCCATCGAGCTGGCGGCGGCGCGGCTGGACACGATGAGCGTGACGGAACTGGCGGCGCGGCTGCACGAGGGGTTCTCGCTGCTCACCGACGGCCTGAGGACAGCTATGCCGCGCCACCGGACGCTGGAGGCGATGCTCGACTGGAGCTATGCGATGCTGTCCGAAGCCGAGCGCACGGTCATCGCCTCGCTGTCGGTCTTCCGCGGTGCCTTCTCGCTCAACGCGGCGCTGAGCGTGGCGAGAGAGCCGGGGCAGACCACCGCCCACGTGACCCGATGCGTGGGCGATCTGGTCGCCAAGTCGCTGATCTCGGTGCAGCCGGATCCGGGCGGCCGCCGCTATCGCCTGCTGGAGACGACGCGCAGCTACATGGCGCGGCGGCTGGCCGCCCGGCGCGATGCCAACGTGATCCGGCGGCGCCACGCCACCGTCTGTCTCGATCTGCTGGAAGGCGCGCGCGACGATCTTCTGCTGCTGCGCCGGGATGTCTGGGTGGATCGCTACGGCGCGCTTGTCGCGGATGTGCAGGTTTCCATCGAATGGGCGTTCTCGCCCGACGGGGAATGGCCGCTCGGCGCCGCGCTGGTGGGCTCGGCCACGCCACTGGCCGAGCAGCTCGTGCTGCCCACCACCTTCTTCAAGCGGCTGGAACAGGTCGTCGACCGCGGCACCACGGGGCCGGAGGCGTGGACCCCCGACATCGCCAGGCTCGGCCTGCCGCTGATGCATGCGCGCATCCATCTGACGGGCGATCTGTCGTTCGGACGGAAGATCACAGAACGCACGGCCGGCCCGAGCGGAAGCCGCCTGCCCGAGGTCGTGGCCGGAGAGTTCGGCGCCGCGCTGGCCATGGGCGATTATCCCGACGCGATCAGGCTTGCCGACGAGATCTGCGTCATCGGCAGGCAAAGCGGCGACGTCGCGCTCCAGACCCTCGGCGACCGCTGCTCGGCGCAGGCCAATCTTTATCTGGGACATTTCGCGGTGGCGGCCGATCTGGCGCAGCGCGTGATCGACAGCCCGTTCCAGCACCTGCCGCATTCGGTCAACAGCCACCGCATCTCGATGCGTGTCGTGCTGTCCGTCTGCACCGCGATGACCGGAGACACCGCAGGGGCGCTGGACGTGGCGGCGGAAGGCGTCGCGCTCGGGCGGCGCGACAACCCGCTGTCCCTGTGCCTGATGCTGATCCTCGGGGCGGTGCCGGCCGCCCTCTGGGCGGGACAGGAGAGGCAGGCGCGGGACTGGCTGGACGAGGCGCTGGACGTGTCGCGCACCAATGGCGCGAGCTTCTGGCATCATTCGGCCGAGGCGCTGGCCGCCGCCCTGGCGGAGCCCGGCGCGGACGGCATCCGGCCCTTTCCCGACATCGAGATCGCGAAACGGGTCGGGCACACCGTCTTCGACATGCTGCCGACATTCTCGCCGGATCTGCTGTGCCGGCAGATGGAGCAGCGGGTCGAGGAAGGATCGGTGCGCTGGAATGCGGCCGAGATCGCAAGGATCAAGGCGTTGCGCGACGCGGGCACGTCCCCGGAGGCCGCTCTGGCCGACCTGGACGAGGCGGCCGCCATCGCGCACCGTCAGGGGGGAGGCCTCTGGCTCGAACGGATCGAGGCCTCGCGGGAGTTGATCATGGACACGTACGCGATAAGGATGCACTCGCGCTTGAGGTGAGCCATGATTCGCCCGTCGATCGACCATTCCGAAACGGCAGCCGGCGACCGCATCGACAACGGCGGACGCCGAGACGGGCCCGACGCCTTCCCGGAAGGCGATCTCGTCTCCTTCGGCCCGTTCCGCTTCTCGCCCTCCACCCAGCAGCTTCTGCTGGACGGCGCGCCCGTGCGGATCGGCAGCCGGGCCGCCTCGATCCTTGCGGCGCTGGTCGAGCGGCGGGGCGAATTGCTGACCAAGGAACAGCTGATCGCCCTCGCCTGGCCGTCGATCCACGTCGAGGAAGGCAATCTGCGCGTCCACATCTCGGCCCTGCGGCGTCTTCTGGGCGACGACAGCGGCGCCCCCCGCTACATCGTCAACGTCTCGGGGCGCGGCTATCGCTTCGTGGCGCCTGTGCGCCGGATCGAAGGAGAGACCGCACCGGCCCACATCGCGCACCCGGAGGAGCCGCCCGTCGAACCCGGCCGCGAAAGCCTTCCGGACCGGATCGCCAGCTTCATCGGCCGCGAGAGCGACATGCTGGCGCTCGCCCAGAAGATACAGCAGTCGCGGCTCGTCACGATCACCGGCACGGGCGGCACCGGCAAGACCACGCTTGCGGTGGCCCTGGCGCACGAGCTGAAGGACCAGTTCCGCGGCGCGGCCTTCTTCGTGGATCTCGCAGCGGTGTCGGACCCGTCGGTGGTTCCCTTCGCGATCGCATCGGCCACACGCATCGCGATCGACACGCAGCGGCCGATCGACAGCCTCGTCAACGGGCTGCGGGCGGACCATGCGCTGGTCCTGCTGGACAATTGCGAACACCTTGTCGACACGGTGGCGCTGGTCACCGAGAGCCTGCTCAAGTCCGCCCCCGGGATCCGCATCATGGCGACTAGCCACGAACCGCTGAGGGTGGAGGGCGAACGGGTCTACCGGCTCAGGCCCTTCGACCTGCCGGACGGCGCCGAGAGCATGACCCTGGCCGAGGCGATCCGCCATCCGGCCGTCCAGCTGTTCGCACAGCACATGAAGGCGTCGGACGACACCTGCGTCCTGACCGACGCCGACGTGCCCTTCATCGTCGAGGTTTGCCGCCGGCTGGACGGTCTGCCGCTGGCGCTCGAGATCGCGGCCTCCCGCGCCGGGGCGCTCGGGCTGGCCGAGCTGGTGGACAGGCTGGACGACCGCTTCGGCATCCTCACGAACGGCCGACGCACCGCGGCGCCCCGGCATCAGACGCTGCGCAACATGCTGGACTGGAGCCACGACAACCTGAGCGAACGCGAGCGGGTGATCCTGCGCCGTCTCGCCGTGTTCGCCGGCAGCTTCACCGCCGACGCCGCCGCGATGGTCGCCGCGGACGAACGGCACAGCCCCGCGCTTGTCGCGGACGGCGTCGCCGGGCTGGTGCGAAAGTCGCTGCTGATGACCACCAGCACCGCCGGCATCTCCTCCTTCCGGCTGCTGGACAGCGCGCGGCTCTACGCGTTCGAGAAGCTGGCAGAGGCGGGCGAGGTCCTGCGCCTGCGCCAGCTTCACCTGCACTGGCTCTGCGACCTGCTCCGCCAGGCCGAGACGGACTGGACGGTGACCCCCGCGCGGGTCTGGGCGCAGACCTACGGCCGCCACGTCAGCGACATCCGCGCGGCTCTGGCGTGGGCCTTCGGCCCGGACGGCAGCGACGAGGGCGGCGTGCTGCTGACCAGCCTCGCCGTGCCCCTTGCCATGCAGCTCGGCCTGCACGACGAATTCCGCGAATGGTTGAACATCGCGAAGGAGCGCGCCCCGGCGCTGACGCCGCGGATGCTGGTCCCCGAGCTGCGCCTGCACTGCGCCGGCAACTCCATGGGCTACAACGTCGGCCAGAAGGTGGATCTGCTGCTGACGCAGGCGGTCGAGCTGTCCGAGATGATCGGGACCGACCGTCACCGGATGGAGCCGCTGGTCCAGATCTCCTCGACCCATATCAGCATGGGCCGTCACGAACCCGCGCTGGTGAACGGCGAACGCGCCTTCGACCTCGCCACACGCTCCGGCGACGGCCACGCCGTGCTGTCCGCCGGGCGGGCGCTGGCGCAGGCGGCGCATTATGCCGGCCAGCATGCGCGCGCGCTGACACTCGCGCGGGAGGTGCTGGATCACCCGGCGGTGAACATCCCCTACACCTACGGCTTCATGCACACCGATCGCCGCGTCACCATGTGCTGGGTCCGGGTGCGCGCCCTGTGGATGAGCGGCCGCGGGGACGAGGCCGCCGCGATCGCCGAAGAGGGGATCCCGACCGCCGAGGAGGCGGGCGTCGTCGGGCTGGCGCAGCTTCTGGGGATGGCCGTGGTGCCGATGTATCTGTGGCGCGGCGACAACCGCCGCGCGCGGGAGCTGACGACCCGGCTGCGGGAGCATTCGGAGCGGTATTCCTTCAAGTACTGGCGGTCGTGGAGCGTGGTCTTCGACGAGGTGCTGGCGTGGCGCACATCCGGGCAGCCGCTGACCGGGGTTCAGGACGCGATGCAGGTCCAGACCCTGCCGACGCTGGTCGGCATGGGCGTGCCGCTACCGGAGGTCGAGAGCCGGTTCGACTGGTCCGCGCCTGAACGCACGCGGCTTCTGGGCGAACGCCTGCGGCTGGACGGCAGGCTGGCGGAGGCCGAGGCGAAGATGCACGAGGCCCTCGGCATCGCCCGCGACCAGGGCGCTCTGGCCTGGGAACTGCGCTGCGCGATGAGCCTGGCGCGGCTGTGGCGCGGCGGCGCGCGCCATCGCGACGGCGCGGCGCTGGTGTCCGGCGTGCTGGCCCGCATGCCGGCATCCTCCGTCGAGGCGGATCAGGCGGAGGCCCGTGCCCTGCTGGCGGTCCTGGAGCCGTCGTTCCGCTAGCGCCTGCGCCGCGCGGCCTTTGCAACGTTTAACATCGCTTGACTGGAGCGATCCACCCCGCGGGACGAGGATCGAGCCACCGGCCGCGCCGGACCGGCGCTTTCGGCACCGGATCCGCAGCGCGCATCCGGCCCCCGACATCAACCCAGCAGGGAACGATATCATGCAGGAAGGCGACTTCACCAGCGCGGGCGGCACCCGCATCCACATGCGGTCCTGGGACGCCGCGACGGCCCCGGTGGCCGTCGTGGCGATCTGCCACGGGCTCAACTCCCACTCCGGCCAGTACGAATGGGTGGCGCAGCAGTTTGCGGCACGCGGCTTCGCGGTCCACGCGCTCGACCTGCGCGGGCGGGGCAGGTCCGCGGGGCCGCGGTTCCACGTCGACGACGTGCGGGACTACGTCGCGGACGTTCTGGGCCTGATCAGGATCGCGCGCGCCCGTCATCCGGGCCTGCCGCTCTACCTGCTGGGTCACAGCGCGGGCGGCGTGGTGAGCTGCTCGCTGGCGCTCGACCACCAGTCCGAGATCGACGGGCTGATCTGCGAGAGCTTCGCCTTCCAGGTGCCTGCGCCCGGCTTCGCGCTGGCCGCGATCAAGGCCCTGTCGCATGTCGCGCCGCACCTCGGCGTGCTGACGCTGAAGATGAAGGACTTCAGCCGCGATCCCCGCGCCGTCGCCGCGCTGGAGGCGGATCCTCTGACGAAGAACGAGACCCAGCCCGCCGCCACCGTCGCGGCGCTGGTCCGGGCGGACGAGCGGCTGCACGACAACTTCGGGTCGATCACCCTGCCCGTCCTGATCCTGCACGGCACCGACGATCGCGCCACCGTCTGCCGGGGCAGCGAATACTTTCACGCCCATGCCGGGTCCGCCGACAAGACGCTGAAGATCTACGATGGGGCCTACCACGACCTGCTGAACGACATCGGCAAGGAAGAGGTGCTGAACGATATCGCCGACTGGATCGAGGCGCGGCTTCCCGCGGCGTCGAAGCCCGGTGCGGCGGCGCCCGCCGTCTCCGCCTGATCCCGCGGGTGCCGGGCGCCGCGGGCATGTCCCCCGGTCGCCCGGCACCCCGAAGCGCAGTTCCTTCCCGCAGCGAAAGGTTCACAGGTGGATACGATCCCGGCCGCCCCCGCCCTGCCCTCCCCCGCACCGCCTGCCGGGCCTCGGCACCCGCGGCACGACCAGATGTTCCCCGTGCTCACCGCCGCCGAGGTCGCGCGGCTGCGTCGGTTCGGCCGACGCGTGCGGTTCGACGACGGCGACATGCTGCTGCGCGCGGGGGCCGCGGCGCCGGGGATGATGGTGATCCTGAAGGGCCGCGTCGCGCTGTCCGCGCGCGACGGCCTTGACCGGGTCGCCCCGATCGAGACGCACGGGCCGGGCCAGTTCCTGGCCGGAACCGGGCAGCTGGCCGCAAGCCGGTCGCTGGTCGACGCCCGCGCCATGGGCCCCGTGCGGGCGCTGCTCGTCGACCCGGTCCAGCTTCGCCGCCTTGTCGTGGTGGAGGCGGATCTCGGCGAACGCATCATCCGCGCGCTGATCCTGCGCAGCGTCTCGCTGTTCCAGAGCGACGCCGCAGGCGTGGTGCTGATCGGGCGCGAGGACACCCGTCTCATGGCGGATCTGCGCGAATTCCTGCGACGCAACCACTTTCCGCACAGCGTCCTCGACCCTGCGGCCTCCGGCGAGGCCGGCCGGCTGCTGGCCCTGCACGGTGCCGGGCCCGAGAGGCAGCCGCTGGTCTTCACCCCCGGTGGCACGCTGCTGCTCGCCCCCTCCACCTGCGCGCTGGCCCGCGCGCTGGGGCTCGGCGGGCGGCGGACGGCGGAAAGGGTCTACGACGTGGCCATCGTGGGTGCGGGTCCGGCGGGGCTTGCCACCGCCGTCTACGGCGCGTCCGAGGGTCTGGGCACGGCCCTTCTCGACGCGCGGTCGCATGGCGGCCAGGCCGGCGCCAGCGCAAGGATCGAGAACTGCTTCGGCTTTCCCACCGGCATCACCGGCGCGGCGCTGGTCGGCCGCGCATGGGTTCAGGCGCAGAAGTTCGGGGCGGACATGCTGATCCCGACGGCGGTCGCCGGTCTGGATTGCCGCCGGCCCGACAGGCTTTTCGCCCTGAAGGTGCCGGACGAGGCCCCGGTGCTGGCCCGGTCCGTGGTGATCGCCAGCGGTGCCGGCTATCGCCGGCCGAGGATCGCGGATCTCGACCGGTTCGAGGGCAACGGCGTCTGGTACTGGGCCTCCGCCAGGGAGACGCGGCTCTGCGCGGGAGAGGACGTGATCATCGTGGGCGGCGGCAATTCGGCCGGCCAGGCGGCGGTCTATCTGGCCGCTCATGTCCGCAGGGTCGTGATGATGATCCGCGGAGAGGGCCTCGCCGCGTCGATGTCGCGCTATCTCATCGACCGGATCGAGGCCACCGCAGGAATCGAGGTGCGGACGGGCTGCGAGGTGCTGGCCCTGCACGGTGGCGCAGCCCTGCGCGAGGTCGAATGGCGCGATTCCTCGGGGCGCCGGCATCGCACCGCCATACGGCACCTCTTCGTCTTTGCCGGGGCGGACCCGGCGACCGGCTGGCTGGCGGAATGCGGCGTCGCGCTCGACCCGTGGGGGTTCGTCCGGACCGGGTTCACGCATCGAGGGCGCAGCGAGACAGCCGGCATGCATACGTCGGTCCCCGGGGTCTTCGCGGTCGGCGACGTGCGCGCCGGCTCGATCAAGCGGATCGGCTCGGCCATCGGCGAAGGCGCCCAGGTCTGCGCGGCGCTGCACGCCTGGCTTCGGCCGGCGTGACCCAGCAGCCGGGCCGGGTGTAAGAGGGCCCTTTCGGCGGCCTCTGTCGCGCCGGTCGAGTGGTCGTCATCCTCCGGCACGCCGCAGCGCCGATGGAGTGATTCAGCACGCTTGCTGACTGATTGTGAAGATCGGTGTGATCTTTTCCGATATTCTTCGGCAGAGACCGGAATGACAGAGTGTGCGGCGGCCGGAGCGCGTTTACCATCATCTGGCTTACAGCGATCATATTCGGACAAGGGCGAGAAAATATCGAGCCTCCCCAACTCACGTCATTTTCATTCAGCATATTGACGCAGTTTCATTTCCTTCCGATCCGGCCGATCACGCAACCCCCATCCGTCCCGCGCTCTGCATCCGACCGCTCCCCCCGCGACAACGAGAGGGTGCCGCAAACCCCGCTTCACCGCGTGCGACCCGCATAACGAAAAACCTCTCCCGACGGCGTCGGGAGAGGTCCGCGATCGATCCGGAGATCGGCGTCACTGGTTCGGACGGACGGCCTCCTGCGCGCCGGAATAGCTTTCCATGACCGCGGCGTAGTTCGGCGCCACCAGCCCGTAGAGCGTGGCCAGTTCGGCCGCCTCGGGCCGGTTCCAGGTCCGGTGTGTCTCCGACAGCACCGCGTTCGTCGTCGTCGGGATGACCCCCGCCTGGGTGAAGCGTGCCAGCGTGGTCCGCGACGTCAGCTCGCTCGGGTCGCCCGATGCGTCGATGACCGCGTAGACGTCGAACCCTGCCGCCCTGGCGTCCAGCGCGGGGAACATCACGCAGACGCTGGTCCAGACGCCGGCCATGATCAGCGTGTTGCGCCCCGTGGCGCGGACGGCCGCGACGAAGTCCTCGTTGTCCCAGGCGTTCACCTCGCCCTTGCGCCCGACATACTGGGCGTGCGGCGCGTATTCGTGGATCTCGGGCATCAGCGGGCCGTTCGGGCCGCCGGGCTCGGACGCGGTGGTGATCACCGGGATGTCGAGCAGGGTCGCCAGCTTCGCCAGCATCTCGACGTTCGACCTCAGCTCGGCGATGTCGATGTCCTTGACGGTCTGGAACAGCCCGGTCTGGTGATCGAGCAACAGGATGACGCTGTCCTCGGGGTCGAGCAGCGCCTGCCCGCCGCCGGTCGGCAGGACGCTGGCGCGGGGCGTGTTCGTTTCCGTGGCCCGCGCCGTCTGCGCGTCGAGCCCCAGCACGAGGAGGCAGGCCGCCATCGTCGCGGCAAGTGTCCGGAAGGGTGACATGTGGGATTTCCTTCTGATCTGGAAATGAACCAGCGGGGGTTACACGAGCCGGCAGGCCTGCTGGCAAGGCTGGCGGCGTCTTCGCTTCCACGGCATGTTCCGCGGTTTCGTCAGTCTTCGAGGAAGCGGATGACCTCGTCCCCGAAGGCGTCGGGGTACTGGAACATGAAGGCGTGTCCGGCGTCGGGCCAGAGCGTCAGCCGGGCGTTCGGCAGCGCCTGCGCCAGCGCGAAGGACTGGAACGTCGGGATCATCACGTCCTCCACCCCGTTGGCGACCAGCACCGGTACGGTGATCTCGCCCGCCCGGTTCAGCAGCGACGTTTCGGGGCTGCCCACGTCGCCGGCGGCCGAGAGCATGGCCATCCACGTCTCCGCGTCGACGAGGTTGGCGAAGGCGTCCTCCCGCTCTCGAAGCCGGGCGAGGTGGGCGCGTCCCGCCGCCTGGCTGGTGGGGGTGTCGCGGAAGAAGAGGAAGAGGAAGTCGTCGTCGGTGTTCACCGGCCGGGTCGCGACGGCGATCGCCTCCGGGTTCACGTCGGCGCCTTCGACGTGGCCCGCGCCGCTTCCGACGATGACCAGCCGCCGCACCAGATCGGGATGGCGCAGGGCAAGTTCCTGCGCGACCAGCCCGCCGAACGAGAAGCCGAGGATGTCGGCCCGGTCGATGTCCAGACCGGCGATGAAATCCGCCGCGCCCTCGGCCCAGCCCGCAAGGCGGGGCGACGCCGTCCCGTTGGTGCGGGCCACGCCGACATTGTCGAACAGGATCACGTGGCGGGCCGTGGCCAGGCGGTCGACGAAGGCGGGATCCCAGTCGTCCATCGTGCCGCGGAACCTGTTCAGCATGACGAGCGGCGTGCCGCCCACGGGACCGATCGTGCGATAGGCGTAATCGACATTGCCGATGCGCAGCGTCCGCGTTTCCACGCAGGCGGCGCCGCAATCGCGCGCCGCGCTGCCGTCCGTTCCGCCGAACGCGGCAGATGCGGACAGGATTGCCGTCGCAACGGCGGCCGAAACCATGTCCAGTGAGGTGTTGATCTTCATTCGGGGATTCCTCCGTCCGGAATTTCCCGTCCAGCCTGTCAGCCGGCGATCCTGCAACCGAGTCAAATTCTGCAAAGAGCTGCAAAGGGCGAACGCTGCGCGATGCTGCGAAGCTTTACGACGCTTAACTCGACCGGACCCGCCGCCGGGCGCATCGTCGCCGCATCCCGTCACCCCGACGCAAGGAGACACCGATGAGCCGCTGCGACGACGTCCCCCGCTCCCCGTTCCGCCGCAGCCTGCTTGTCGGTCTGGCCGCAACCCTCCCCCTGCCCCTCCCCTCCGGGAGGGTTGCGGCAACCCCCTTTCCCGCGTTCCGCCACGGCGCGTTCGAGATCTCGGTCGTCAGCGACGGCTACGTCACCCTCACCGGCGAGATCCTGATGCCCGACGCCGACCCCGAGCTTCGCCGGAAGATGCTGATCCGGCTGGCCGGCAGCGGCAGCTCGGCGCCGGTGGCGGCGAACGTGCCGCTGATCCGCGCCGGGCGAGAGCTGATCCTGATCGACACCGGCGGCGGGGTGAACTTCCAGAACTCCTGCGGTCGCCTCGCCCGCAACCTCGCCGCCGCCGGCGTCTGGCCGGAGGAGATCACGACCGTCGTCTTCACCCATGCCCATCCCGACCATTCCGGCGGCACGGTCAGGCCCGACGGCGGGCTGCAGTTCCCGAATGCCCGCTACTGCATCGGCCGCCGCGAATGGGACTTCTGGACCGACCGGCACTTCGAGGCGCGGATGCCGCCGGCGCTGCACGACTTCGCCCGTGGCGCGCAGCGCGACCTCCTGGCGGTCGAGGATCGCATCGCACGCATGGACCCGGGCGACGAGGTGGTGCCCGGCATGCGCATCGTCGCCACGCCCGGTCACACGCCCGGCCACGTCTCGGTCGAGCTGGACGGGCCGGAGCCGCTGCTGATCGTCGGCGATGCCTGCACCAGCGATCTGATCTTCTTCAGGTATCCCGACTGGCGCTTCGGCTTCGACACCGACCCGGAGCTGGCGCTGGCCACCCGCCGCAGGCTTCTGGACCGGGCCGCGACCGAGGCGCTGAAGGTGCTGGGCTACCACTGGAGCCATCCGGGCGCCGGATACGTGGAACGGCACAACGGCGGCTACCGGCTGATCCCGCACTGACCCGCCCGATTTCCCTGCCACACACCCGAGGAGCCTGCCCCATGCCCCCTGACACCACGGCCAAGATCCGAGGCCTCACGCGCCGCGAGGCGCTGATGATCGGCGGCGGCGCGCTTGCCGCCCTGACCATGCCGCGCCCCCTGACGGCGCAGACCCTGTCCACCACCGAACCGGAGACCCCGACCATGGGCTACATCACCACCACCGACGGCACCGAGATCTTCATCAAGGACTGGGGGCCGCGCGACGCGCAGGCGCTGGTCTTCCATCACGGCTGGCCGCTGACCGCCGACGACTGGGACGCGCAGATGATGTTCTTCCTGGGCGAAGGCTTCCGCGTGATCGCCCACGACCGCCGCGGGCACGGGCGATCCAGCCAGACCGCGACCGGGAACGAGATGGACACCTATGCCGCGGACGTCGCCGCGATGACCGACGCGCTGGACCTGCAGGGGGCCGTGCACATCGGCCATTCCACCGGCGGCGGAGAGGTCACGCGCTACGTGGCCCGCGCGAAGGCGGGGCGGGTGTCGAAGGCGGTGCTGATCGGCGCCGTCCCCCCGATCATGCTGAAGACCGAGGCGACCCCCGGCGGCCTGCCGCTGGAGGTGTTCGACGGGTTCCGCGCCGCCCATGCCGCCAACCGCGCGCAGTTCTTCCTCGATGTGCCGTCGGGCCCCTTCTACGGCTACAACCGCCCCGGCGCGGCAGTCAGCCAGGGGGTGATCCGGAACTGGTGGCGGCAGGGCATGATGGGCGGGACGAAGCCGCAATACGACTGCATCGAGGCCTTCTCGGCGACCGATTTCACCGAGGACCTGAAGGCCATCGAGGTGCCGGTGCTGGTGATGCACGGCGACGACGATCAGATCGTGCCTTACGCAGCCTCGGCGCCCCTGTCGGCGAAGCTGCTGAAGAACGGCACGCTGAAGACCTACGAGGGGTTCGATCACGGCATGTGCACGACCCATGCCGACGTGATCAACACCGACCTGCTGGCATTCATCCGCAGCTGATCCCGACCGGGGGCGGACACGGTCCGCCCCGCACCACGCCTCGGCCTTCAGTGGAGACAGACAATGTCCGAGCGATTCCTGACCCATGCCAACGGCGCCCCGGTCGCCGACAACCTGAACATCGAGACCGCCGGCCCCCGCGGCCCCGCGCTGCTGCAGGACATCTGGCTGCTGGAGAAGCTGGCCCATTTCGACCGCGAGGTCATCCCCGAGCGGCGCATGCACGCCAAGGGATCGGGGGCCTACGGCAGCTTCACGGTCACCCACGACATCACCCACCTGACGAAGGCCCGGCTGTTCGACTCGCCCGGCAAGCGCACGCCGGTGTTCGTGCGGTTCTCGACCGTGGCGGGCGAACGCGGCGCGGCAGACGCCGAACGCGACATCCGCGGCTTCGCGGTCCGGTTCTACACCAGCGAGGGCAACTGGGACCTCGTCGGCAACAACACCCCGGTCTTCTTCTTCCGCGACCCGCTGCGCTTTCCCGATCTCAACCACGCGGTGAAGCGCGACCCCCGCACGGGCATGCGCAGCGCGCAGAACAACTGGGACTTCTGGACGCTGCTGCCCGAGGCGCTGCACCAGGTCACGATCACGATGAGCGACCGGGGCATCCCGAGGTCCTACCGGCAGATGCACGGCTTCGGGTCCCACACCTTCAGCCTGGTCGACGGCGCGGGCGAACGCCACTGGTGCAAGTTCCACCTGCGCAGCCGCCAGGGGGTCGAGACGCTGACGGACGAGGCGGCGGCCGAACTGATCGGCCGGGACCGCGAGTCGCATCAGCGCGACCTGTTCGAGGCGCTGGAGACGGGCCGGTTCCCGCGCTGGATCCTGCATGTCCAGGTGATGAGCGAACAGGCCGCGCGCACCCACCGGCACAACCCGTTCGACGTCACCAAGGTCTGGCCCCACGCCGAATTCCCGCTGATCGAGGTGGGCGAGCTGGTGCTGGACCGCAACCCCGAGAACGTCTTCGCCGAGGTCGAACAGGCCGCCTTCTCGCCCGCGAACGTGGTGCCCGGGATCGGCTTCTCGCCCGACCGCATGCTTCAGGCGCGGCTCTTTTCCTACGGCGACGCGCAGCGCTACCGGCTGGGCGTCAACCATTACCAGATCCCGGTGAACGCGCCGCAATGTCCGGTCCACATGTTCCACCGCGACGGCGCGATGCGGGTCGACGGCAACATCTGCGGCGCCCTGTCCTACGCGCCGAACTCCGTCGGCGAGTGGGAGACGCGCAGCGATTTCGGCGCCCCGCCCCTCGCCTTCGGCGGTCCGGCGGGGCACTGGGATCACCGGCTCGACGACGACCACTTCGAACAGCCCGGCGCGCTGTTCCGGCTGATGTCGAAGGACCAGCAGGCAGCGCTCTTCTCCAACACCGCCCGAGCCATGGGCGATTGCGACGTCACCGTGAAGCGCCGGCACATCGCCAACTGCGCCAGGGCGGATGCCGCCTATGGCGCCGGCGTGGCCGCGGCGCTGGATCTCGACATCGCGACCGCCGGCGAATGACGCGGCCGCTTTCCTTCCCTGCATCCCCTTAGGAGACATTGTCATGAATACCCCCACCAGGGCGACACCCCTTCTGGCGGCCCTGCTGCTGATCGGCTCGGCGCAGGCGCATTCGATCCGGACCGATCCGACCGAGGCCGTCACCGCGTCCTTCGACATCATCGAGACCCGCATCGTGACGCGCGACGACACCGCCGTCTTCACCACCCGAGTGCGGGGCGAGGCGGGTATGGACAAGCCGGACGAGACCGGCGCCTTCGCGGGCTCGAACGTCTTCGCCTATGTCTGGCCCACGTCGCTGAACAGCGCGGACATCGGGTTCGAGCCGGATCAGGGCCTCGTCGCGCTGGCCGTCACCTTCCACCCGGATTTCGACGACGCGGCATACGGCGGGAAGAACCGCCACATCTGGCATCCGCACTGGGTCGTCCTGTCGCCGGACGAGGCGTGCGGCGCGGGGCTGAAGGTGAACGACATCCCGGCGGGCACGACGCCCCGCGTGCCGCCCACATGGCCGGAGGTGCCGCTGCTGATCGACAGTCCGGAATATCCGACCACCTTCAGCGGTGACGTCGTCGAGGTCGCCATACCGCTGTCCCTGATCGGCGGCATCGCCGGCGCCGCCTTCGACGGGGTCACCGCCGGGCTGAAGGTGAACGCGGACCTGCATGCCCCGCTGCTCTGCGTCGACAACGTCTTCGACATCGCGTCGGGCGATCTCGGCCTGCCGGGCCGCGTCGTGCCGGCGGACTAGGCGGCCCCGATGGCCACCGGCACAGGCGCGAAGACGGCGCTGGCGCTGCGCCACGTGCATTTCGAGGATCTCGGCACGCTTGCCCCGATCCTCGACGCGGCGGGGTATCGGGTGCGCTACGCCAACGCCTGGGATCCCGGCTTTCCGGACGGCGATCCCCTGGCTCCGGATCTGGTCGTCGTGCTGGGCGGCCCGATCGGGGCCCGGCAGCACGAGGCGTATCCGTTCCTCGTGGCCGAGACCGACTTCATCGCCCGCCGCCTGGCCGGCGACCTGCCCACGCTGGGCATCTGCCTCGGCGCCCAGTTGATCGCCGCCGCGCTCGGCGCGTCCGTCCACCCGTCGGACGCGCCCGAGATCGGCTTCGCGCGGCTCTCTCTCACCGCGGCGGGTCTGCGCAGCCCGCTGCGTCATCTGGAGGACGCGCATGTCCTGCACTGGCATGGCGACACATACGACCTTCCGCAGGGCGCCGCGCACCTGGCCGCGACGGCCGGAAACCCGCAGCAGGCCTTCGCCTGGCAGCGGAGCCTTGCGCTCCAGTTTCACCTGGAGACCGACACCGCGTCCGGGTTCGAGCGGTGGCTGATCGGCCATGCGCACGAACTTGCGGCCGCCGGCGTGGATGTGCCCGCGCTGCGAGCCGAGGCCCGGCGCAGGGGCAAGGCGCTGGCCACCGCCGCGCACCGCGTTCTGGGCGAGTGGCTGAGCACGGTCGCGGCCTGAACCGCCATCGTTCCGCCCAACCCGCCCGGGGCCGGGCCACATGCGCGCGTTGTCGTGCCGGAGCGGACCGGCGACATCATGCGCCTGTCCGCCTCCCCCTTACCCCAGTTCCACCACGTGCAGATCCGGGATCACCTCGCGCCCCAGATCGACGAGGTGGCGGTGGTGGGTGAACATGATGGCCTGCCCGCTCCGCCCCATTTCGGCGGTCAGCGCCAGGGCCGCGGCGGCGCGGGTGTCATCGAAGGTCTCGAGGATGTCGTCGGTGAGGAACGGAAGCGCCCCGTAGCGGGTGGTGAAGTCGGCGTGCCCCGCCACCCGCAGCGCCAGATAGAGCTGGCCGCGCGTGCCGGTGGACATGGCGTCCGCGGCCACCGGCTGGCCGGCCCTGATCCCGACGAGGCGTTCGGCGGCCCCGGCGGGCTGCGCCTCCAGCCGCGGCCACTCGCCGCCGGTCATGCGCGCGAAGGCCCGTTCGGCCGCCTCCAGCATCGGGCCGCGGCGGGCCTCGCGCAGGCGGCGCAGCGCGCCGGAGGCCGCCATCAGGCCGATCCGGGTCTCGGCGGCCCGGCGGGCGGCCTCGCGCAGCTCCTCCAGCAGGACGGCCCTCGCCTGCCCGTGGTCCGCGCCCCCCGCGGTGCCGAGCGCGGCGTTCAGCGCCTGACGCGCCTCGCCGCGCCGGCCGATGGCCTCCTCCCGGTCGGCCTCGGCCTCCGCCACGGCCTCGCGCAGGCCCTCGGTGCGGATCGGGTCGGTGTCCGCCTCTTCGGCCGACAGCGCTGCGGAATCGTGCCCTTCGCCGGCGCGGCTGCGTTCGGCCTCCAGCCGGGCGATCTCGGCACGCAGCCGGTCGCGGTCCTGAAGACGGCGGAGAGAGGCTGGCGGGTCGTCGCCGGGCTGGATCCCCTGGCCGTGGAAGACGGCGGCGATCTCGTCGCGGGACAGCTGCCCCGCACGGGCCTGACGGCCCCGGGCCGCCGCGGCATCGGCGCGGGCCTTGCGGGCGGCTTCGATCCGCCGGGCCGTCTCCGCCGCCTCTCCGGCGCGTTTCCGGGCCTCACGCAGCGTGTCGTCCACCGGGCTGTCGGCGCGCAGTCCGAGTGTCGCGCGCAATGTGCCTGCCCGACCGTCGAACGCCGCGCGGGCCGACTCCAGCCGTTCCACCCGGCGGCCGAGATCCCGCGCCTTTTCGTGCAGTTCCGACAGTTCGGCCAGATCGTCGGCGATCCGCAGGAACGTGTTGACGTCCATGCCCGCGCACCACAGCCCGGCGGTCTTCGCGTCGAAGGCCGCCACGGCGTCGGCCCGGGCGCGGTCCTTCACCGACTTCTGCGCCTCGAACCCGCGCACCAGCCGTTCGGCATCCTGCCGGGCGGCGATGCGGGCCCGGCGTTCGCCCAGGTCCCGGCGCAGGCGGCGGGCGGCGGCAAGGGCATCCTGCCCGGCGGGCGGATGGCCCGCGATGGCGGCGGCCGCCTGCAGCGCCCGGTCCTGCGCCGCCGCGCGCTTGGCCCGCGCCGCCCGCAGCGCCTCCATCGCCCGTTCGGCGAGCAGCGCCGCGTCCAGCGCCGACCGCAGGGCCTCCAGCCGCTCGCCGAAGACCGGCGGGCCGGCCTCCGCCTCGAGGCCCAGCCGGAGGGCCAGCCGCTGCGCCGCCGCCGCCGGGGCGGCACGCCCTGCGCGAGCCTCCGCCGCATCGGCGCTGCGACGTTCGACATCCGCCGCCACGGCCAGACGCCCGGCCTCCATCCGGGCAAGGCGCACCCGGCCCTCGGCGCTGCGCGCATGGCGGTCGCGGGCGTCGTCGTCGCCGCGCATCGCCGCCTCGAAGGCCCGGGCCGTCGGCGCGTCGAGCGCCGCGCGGTGCGAGATCCACAGCCGGTCGCGCTCGGCCCGGGTGGCGGCGATGTCGGTGTCGGTGACGACGGAGGCCGCGCGCCGCTCGCCCGCCAGTTCGGCATCGGCCCCGGCCAGCCTTTCCTGCGCCTCGCGCAGCCGGCTGTCCGCGGCGAGGATCGCGTCGTCCGCCGCCTTCAGCGCCCGTTCCGCCTCGCGCAGTTCCGCGGCGGTCGGCAGACCCGCCTCCGCCAGCGCGCGCCAACCGGGCAGCAGTCCGGCGGCCCTGCGCTGCGCCTCCGCCTCGCGCGCCTGCAGATCGCGGGCAAGGGCCTCGGGATCGTCCCGCAGGGCGTCCAGCGCGTCGAGGGCATCGGCCAGCTCTTCGGCGCCGTCCGGCATCTCCTCCGCCTCGCCCAGCCCGGCGCGCGCATCCTCCAGCGCCTTGTGCGCCTGCGCGAGCGAGCGCGTCGTCTCGCGCACCTCCTCCGCCGCCTCGCGGATACCGTTGCGCAGGTCCCGCGGCAGGACCACCGCGGCCGGATCGGCACCCTCGCCGGCCAGCGCCGCGGCGAGACCGCGCGCCGCAGCGAGGGCGGCGTCCCGCTCTGCGCGGCGCCGGGGGAGATCGGCATCCGCGAGGCTGGCGCGGGCCAGCAGCGCCTCGCCATCGTCGAAGACGGCCGCTTCCAGCTCGGCCAGCATCTCGCCGACGGCGATGCCTTCGGGGTCGGGCGCCAGTTCGGCCAGCAGCCGGTCCGCATCCGCGATCGCGGCCTCGGCCTCCACCCGCGCCGCACCGGCCCGCGCGGCCGCGTCCACCGCAACGCTCACCCGCGTCAGCGCGTCCTCGGGCAGGTCCGGGCCGTCGGGGCAATCCGCCAGCTCCGTCCGCGCCGCCTCGATCCGGCGGGCAAGGTCGCGGCGGGCATCGGCCGCCTCCCGCAGGGCAAGGCGGCGCTTCGCGGCGTCGCGGCGGGTGGTGGCGTCGCGGCAGGCCTGCTCCGCGCTCTCCACCTCGCGGCCCAGGGCGTCGAACCGCCGGGGATCCAGCCGCGCCTGCGACAGCGCGGTCTCGATCTCCTTCAGGCGGTTGCGCCCCTCGGCAAGGGTCGTCGTCCGCCCGCGCGGCTTGTGGAACCCCTCCACCTCGTCCTCGGCCTGTTTCAGCAGGTCGGCGAAGCCCGACAGGCCCGAGGATCCGGCATGCAGCAGCTGACCCAGATCGCCCCTGGCGCGGGCGATCTCCTCGCCACCCTGGCGAAGCACCTCGTCGTCGAGCGAGAAGCGCGTGCGATAGCCGTCCCGGTCCAGACCGTGCAGCAGCAGCGACAGGCGCCGCTCATCCACCGCACGGCCGTTCTCGTCGGTCAGCGAGCCCTGGCGCTGGCCCGTCCGGCGCAGGGTCAGCGGCCCGTCGTCCGTGTCGAGCGTGGCCCCGACCATGAGGTCCCTGCGGGCGTGGATGAAATCGTACCGGTGCTGCAGCGGCAGACCGAACAGCAGGTCGAGCCAGGCGGAAAAGGCCGTGCTCTTGCCCGCCTCGTTCTCGCCGTAGACGATCGTCACGTCGCTGCCGCCGCCGCCCGGCCCGAAGTCGAGCCGCCGGTCGGTGAAGCGGCCGTAACGGATCAGGTCGAGATGACGCAGCCTCATGGCTCCGTCCTTCCCGTCGCGAGGCGCAGCGCCATCGTCTCCACCCCCGCCTCGATCAGTTCCTCCAGACGGTCGTCGCCCAATTCGTCGCGGATCTCGGGCGGCAGGGCGGCGCGGAGCTCTTCCAGCTGAATCCGCACCTCGTCGCGAAAGCCCGGGGTGGCGGCGTCGACGCGCATGAGAGAGGCCAGATCCTCGGCCGCCTCGGCATCCAGCGCGCGGGCGGCCGGGCGCAAGCGGAGACGGTCGACGAAGACCCCCGCCACGGCCTGCGCCGCCTCCCGCGCCTGCGCCTCCAGCATCCGCGGATCGCCCAGTTCGGCGGGGCTGCCCGCCGCCTCCAGCCGGGCCGCGACGATGACATCGCCAACGGTCGCCGCCTCCAGCGCCGCCCGCAGCCGCGCGTCGCGTCCGGCCTGGTCCGCGACGCCCGCGAAATCCACCGGCACCCGGGCGAAGCGCAGCAGTTCCAGCGGCACCTCCCGCGCCCGGACGCCGGCGAGGTCGATCTCCACCAGCGTGGCGGATCCGCCCTCGGCCTCGCGGATGCTGCGGCCCTGGGGGATGCCCGGCATGACCACCAGCGTCCCCTCGCCCTCGTGCATCGTGCGCTTGTGGATGTGGCCCAGCGCCCAGTAGTCGAAGCCGTGCCCGATCAGATCCGGCAGCGCGCAGGGGGCGTAGGGGTCGTGCCCGGCGGCCCCGTCCAGCGAGGTGTGCATCAGCCCGATGTTCCAGCGCCCGGGATCGGGGCGCGGATAGCGTGGCAGCAGGCTTTCGGCCATGTGCGTCGCGGTGAAGCCCATGCCGTGGATCGAGGCCTCGCCGATGCGGACCGTCGGCGCGTCCGGGGTCAGGACCGTCAGCGCGTCCGACACCGGCCCGTAGCGGCCAAGGTCGAGCAGCGCGTCGTGGTTGCCCTGGATCAGGACCGACGGGATGCCGGCACGGGCGAGGCGCGAAAGCTCCGTGGCCAGCGCGGCCCGGCTCGCCACGTCGGCCACGTCGCTGTCGAAGGTGTCTCCCGCGAAGAGCACCGCATCCACCCCTTCGGCCACGGCCGCATCGACGAGCCGCGCCAGCACCTGCCGCGAGGCCGCGCGCAGGCTCTCCCCCATGGCGCTGTCGCGCGCAGCCTGGGTCCTGAGCGGCGAGTCGAGGTGGAGGTCGGCCACATGGAGGAACTTCATCCCGTATTCCTTTCGATCCGGCCCGCCATCATGCCGCCGACGGCGCCGGCTGCAAGGGCGCAGGTCGCGCGGTGCGTGGCGCAAGCCTCCGGCGGGCGATCCAGCCCGGTCCGCGCGCCGGATCCGGCCCCGGACGAATCCGCCACCCGCCTCAGCCCGCCACCGCCTCATCCGCCGGTGACTGACCGATGCGGCGCAGGTCCGGCAGGTTGCGGCGAACGTGGTCGAGGAAGGCCGTGGCCGTGGGCGAGAGGGAGCGGCCAGGCTGGTGGACGAGCCCGATCCGGCGGCGGGTGCCGAAGTCCTCCACCGGGCGCTGGACGAGCCGCTCCATCGGCAGGACCGGCAGGGTGAGCGTCGGCAGGATCGTGATGCCCAGCCCCTCGGCCACCAGGGCCCCGGCGGTGGCCAGATGCGCGACCTCGAACCGGGGCGACAGGGCGAGGCCCGTGCGCTGGCAGGCGCCGTCCAGCAGCTCGCGCACGCTGGTGCCGGCCTCCATGGCGATCACCGACATCGCGACGAGTTCCGCCATCCGGTAGGCGCGATCCTCGGCCAGCGGACCGTCCGGCGCGCCCACGGCGACGAAGGCGTCGTCCAGCAGCGGATGGAAGGCCAGCCGCATCCGGGCCGAGACGGTGCCGGCGGTGAACCCGATGTCGGCGCGCCCGGCCTCGACCGCCTCCAGCACGCTGCCCGACAGCGCGTCGACGATCCGCAGGTCGATCCCGGGATGCGCCTCGGCGAAGCTGCGCAGCAGGCCGGGCAGCAGGCCGGCGGTGACCGAGGGCAGGCCCGCGATCGTCAGCCGGCCGCGGCTGGCCGAGAGGTGGGCGTCGAACTCGGTCATCACGTCCTCGGCGGTGTTCAGCATCCGCTCAGCGAGGCGCGCGAAGGCCCGGCCGGTGGCGGTCGGCGCGACGTTGCGGGTGTCGCGGTCGAACAGCCGCGCGTCGAGCCGCACCTCCAGCGCCGCCAGCTGACGGGACAGGGCCGACGGCGACATGCCCAGCGCATCCGCCGCCGCGCGGAACGAGCCGCCGCGGGCCAGTGCCGCGACGATGCGGAAGTCGGTGAGGGTGGGAGTATTGCGCATCACGCAACAAATATCGCCGATATTGCACTTCCCGCAACAGAGATCGGCTTTCATCCTGCCGCCATGCCCGCGAAGCGGCAGAATTGGGAGGACATCCATGAAACATCTCGTTCACGCCCTGCTGGGCGCCACGATGCTGGCCGGCCCACTGGCCGCACCTCTGGCCGCGCAGGACAAGGACCTGCTGATCGGCTCCACCTCGGCCTCGTCCAGCCACTACGGCTATTTCGTCGCCGTCGGTCAGCTGATCAACGACAACGCCGAAGGCCTGCGCGCCTCGGTGGTGGAGACCGGCGCGACGATGGACAACATCCGCCGCATGGCGCGCGGCCAGGTCGATCTGGGCCTCGTGACGACCAACGTCGCGCAGCACGCCGCCGCGGGCACCAACGATTTCGACGGGAATGCGCAGGACCTGACGCTGCTGTGGGTCTACACCGGCGCGCCGCAGAACGTGGTGATGCGGGCGGACGCGGGCGTCACCGAACTGGCGGGGCTCGACGGCGTGCGGTTCAACCCGGGCATCAAGGGCTCGGCCACCGAGGCGACGACCGAGGCGGTGTTCCAGACGCTGGGTCTGACACCGGACTACGTCCGCGGCTCGACCACCGACGTGGTGGACATGATCAAGGACAATCGCGTCGCGGGCTACGTGAAATCGGGCGCGGGCAACAAGCTGGACGGGTCCACGATGGACATCGCCACCTCGACCGACATCGCGATCCTGGGTCTGACGCCGGAACAGGCGGACAAGCTGCGCAGCGACATGCCCGACATCTCGGTCGTGGATATCCCCGAGGGCGCGGCGGACGGCATCCCGGCCTACACCACCTGGAGCTTCGGCGTCGGCGTCGGCGCCCCGTCCTCGATGGACGAGGAGACGGCGTATCAAATCGTCAAGGCGGTGATGGAGGATACCGAAGCCCAGGCCAACGCGATGGCGAGCCTGAAGGGCGAGAGCCTTGCGGACATGACCATCCAGTTCGGCACGATCCCCCTGCACCCCGGCGCGGCGCGTTGGTTCGAGGAACAGGGCATCGAGCTGCCCGCGAAGCTGAAGGCCGAGTGATCCCATGACCCTCGGGCGCGTCCAGAGGGGGCTGGCGATCCTCGTCGGCCTCTTCGTCCTCTACACGGCGGCGACGGGCCCGTTCGAGGGTCTGATCCAGCGGGCGCTGTTCCTGGCGCTCGTCACCTGTCTGGGCTTCGCCCTCTACCCTCTGGGCGCCGGGAAACCCTGGCGCCCGGTGGGGCTGGCCGTCGATCTGGCCCTGGCGGCCGTCGCGGTCGCGGCCTGCGCCTATGTCGTGGTGAACTACGACGAGATCATGACCTCGCTGCCCTGGGCCACCATGCTCGACAAGGTGCTGACGGCGGGTCTGGTGCTGGCGGTGCTGGAACTGGGGCGGCGGACAGTCGGGCTGATCTTCCCCGTGCTGGTGCTGATCGGCCTGGGCTATGCGCTCTTCGGCAACTGGCTGCCGGGACCGCTCAGGCATCGCGGCTTCGACACCGATTTCGTGACCGAGACGATCTTCCTGGGCGACCTCGGCATCTGGGGCATGCTGACCGGCGTCGCGGCCACCGTCATCGCGGCCTTCGTGCTGTTCGGCGCGCTGCTGCTGCACACCGGCGGCGGCCAGGCCTTCATGGACCTCGCCATGCGCCTCGGCGGGCGGCAGCCGGGCGGCGCGGCGAAGATCGCCACCATCGCGAGCGGCCTCTTCGGGATGATCTCGGGCTCCGCCGTGGCCAACGTGGCGACCACCGGCAATTTCACCATCCCCATGATGATCCGCCTCGGCTACCCCCGCCCCTTCGCCGCGGCGGTCGAGGCCGTCGCATCGACCGGCGGGCAGATCGCCCCGCCGATCATGGGCGCAGCGGCCTTCGTCATGGCCGAGATCCTGGGCGTCTCCTACTGGACGATCATCACCGGCGCGATCCTCCCGGCGGTGCTGTTCTACCTGTCGGTCTTCATGACCGTGCATTTCGTGGCCCTGCGCCGCGGCCTCGCCATCGTGCCGGAGGCGGAACTTCCGGCCTGGTCGCTGATCCTCGCCCCGCGCCGGGTGCTGCCGATCCTCGCCGCGCTCGGGGGCCTCGGCGCGGGCATCTGGATGGGGCGCTCGATCTCCACCTCGGCCTTCTACGGCATCGTCGGCCTGCTGATCGCCTTCGTCGCGACCGAGGCGGGGCGGCTGAGCCTCCGCCGGATGGCCGGCAAGCTGCTCGACGGGCTGGAGGACGCAGGCAAGGGCATGGTCATCATCGGCGTCCTGCTGGCGGGCGCGCAGGTTCTGGTGTCGATGATCAACCTCACCGGCATCGGCGTCACGCTGTCGTCGCTGATCGTCTCGCTGGCGGGCGACCGGATCGTGCTGGTGGCGCTGATCGTGGGGGGCGTCTGCCTGATCATGGGGATGGGCCTGCCCACCACCGCCGCCTACGTGCTGGTCGCCGCCGTTCTGGCGCCGGCGATGACGGCGGTCGGGATCGACCCGCTGGCGGCGCATCTCTTCGTCTTCTACTTCGCCACCATCTCGGTCATCACGCCGCCGGTCTGCGTGGCGGTCTTCGTCGGATCGGGCATCGCGCAGACCAACTGGCTGCCCGCGGCCGGAGAGGCGGTGCGGCTCGGCGCCGTCACCTACATCGTGCCCTTCCTGCTGCTGCTCTATCCCGGCATGCTGCTGGGTGGCGGGCCGCTGGACATTCTGGAGGCGGTGGCGGCGGGCCTCGTGCTGGTGCTGGCGGTCCCTGCCCTGCTGTCGGGCGCCCGGCTCTTCGGGAACCGGGCGCTGGATACCTGCATCTACGCATCGGTCATCGCCCTGGCGATCTATCCGCAGCCGGTGACACCCTTCCTGGCGCTGGCCCTGCTGGTCGGTGCATACCACGCGGGACGCGCGCAGCGGAGGAGCCCGGCTTGAGGACGATACGCATCGGCGCCGGCGCGGGGTTCCAGGGCGACCGGATCGCGCCCGCCATCGACCTGGCGGAGCGCGGGGCGCTCGATTACCTGGTCTTCGAATGCCTGGGCGAGCGGACCATCGCGCTGGCCCAGCAGGCCCGCGCCGCCGATCCCGCCGGCGGCTACGACCCGCTGCTGGAGCGGCGGATGAGGGCCGTCCTGCCCGCCTGCGCGCGGAACGGCACGAAGATCGTGACCAACATGGGGGCGGCCAACCCCGCCGCCGCTGCGGCCCGCACCGTAGAGGTGGCGCGCGAGCTGGGGCTGTCGGGGCTGAAGATCGCCGCCGTCACGGGCGACGACGTGCTGGACCGGATCGGCGATCTGGCACTGGACGAGACCGGGGCGCCTGCCTCCGCGCTCGGGTCACGGCTCGTGTCGGCCAATGCCTATGTCGGGATCGACGGCCTGCTGAAGGCGCTGGACGCCGGGGCCGACGTGGTGATCTGCGGGCGGGCGTCCGACCCGACGCTCTTCCTCGCGCCGCTGGTGCACGAATTCGGCTGGGCACGGGACGACTGGACCCGGCTGGGGCGCGGCGTGCTGGTCGGGCACCTGCTGGAATGCGCGGCCCAGATCACCGGCGGCTACTTCGCCGATCCCGGGGTGAAGGACGTGCCGGACCTGGCGCATGTCGGCCACCCGCTGGCCGAGGTGGATGCCGAGGGCAACGCCACCCTCACCAAGCTGCCCGGCACCGGCGGGCGCATCACCCGCGCCACCTGCATCGAACAGCTGCTCTACGAGATCCACGACCCCGCCCGCTATCTCCAACCCGACGTGGTCGCCGATTTCTCGGGCGTCACCTTCGACGAGATCGGGCCGGACCGGATCGCCGTGGCGGGCGCGTCGGGCCGGGCGGCGACCGGTCGGCTGAAGGTCTCGGTCGGCTATCACGACGGGTGGCTGGGCGAGGGACAGATCACCTATGCAGGCGCGAACTGCGTCGCCCGCGGCAATCTGGCGATCGAGCTGGTCCGCGAACGGCTCGCGCCGCTGTCGGACCGGATCGAGGAAGAGCGCGGCGAACTGATCGGCGTGAACTCCGTCCGGCCCGGGGCCCGGGCGCCCGCCGGCATGACCGAGGTGCGGATGCGCTATGCCGCCCGCTGCCGCGACGCCGAGACGGCCCGCCGCATCGGCGAGGAGGTCGAGGCGCTCTATCTCGCCGGGCCCGCCGGTGGCGGCGGGGCCAGCCGCAGCCATCGCCGGATCCTCGCCATCGCCTCCACCCTGATGCCGGCCGATCGCGTCCGTGCAGGGGTCGAGATGCTGGAGGTCCGCAATGAGACTGCATGACATCGCCCACGCCCGCACCGGCGACAAGGGCGACACCTCGAACATCTCTCTGATCGCTTTCGATCCCGCGCACTGGCCGCTGATCCGGGACGCGGTGACGCCCGCCGTGCTGGCGGAGCGTTTCGACTTCGCCGCCCGGGACGTGACGCGGTACGAGATCGCGCATCTCCATGCGCTGAACTTCGTCATCCGGGGCGCGCTGACCGGCGGGGTGACGCGGTCGCTGGCGCTGGACGCGCACGGGAAGTGCCTGGCCTCGGTGCTGCTGGATCTGGAGATCGACGCAGGCTGACCGGGGGGCGAACATGAGCGCGGCTCATGTTTCTCTCGCGGGATATGAATTTGAGACCTGGCCGGCGCTCCCGTATCCTCCGGGGTTCAACCAGACAGGCGGCCCATGCTTCAATTCTCGCTTTCCCGTTCGGAGACCTTCGACGCCATCGCCCGCGCCGCGCGCGAGCGGATCCTCGTGCTGGACGGCGCCATGGGCACGATGATCCAGACGCTGAACATGTCCGAGGAGGATTTCACCGCGGGCGGCCACATCCACGGACCGTCCTGCCGGCACCATTCGGATCATCCGCAGAAGGGCAACAACGACCTGCTGGTGCTGACCCAGCCGCAGGCGGTCGAGGATCTGCAACTGGATTTCGCCCTCGCGGGCGCGGACATCCTGGAAACGAACACCTTCTCGTCCACCACCATCGCCCAGGCCGATTACGGGCTGGAGGGCGCGGTGCACGACCTGAACGTCGCGGGCGCGCAGGTGGCGCGGCGGGCGGCGGACCGCGCGAGCGCGCAGGACGGGCGGCCCCGCTGGGTGGCGGGGGCCGTGGGGCCGACCAACCGCACCGCCTCGATCAGTCCCGACGTGAACGATCCGGGCTACCGTGCCGTGACCTTCGACGACCTGCGCATCGCCTACGGCCAGCAGATCGACGGGCTGATCGCGGGCGGGTCGGACCTGATCCTGATCGAGACGATCTTCGACACGCTGAACGCCAAGGCCGCCATATTTGCCGCCTTCGAAAGCTTCGCGAAGGCCGGGCGCAGGCTGCCGGTGATGATCTCGGGCACGATCACCGACGCCTCGGGCCGGACGCTGTCGGGCCAGACGCCGACCGCCTTCTGGCACTCCGTCCGCCACGCCCGCCCCTTCACCGTGGGCCTGAACTGCGCGCTTGGCGCCGACGCCATGCGCCCGCACCTGACCGAGCTGTCGGGCGTCGCGGACACGCTGATCTGCGCCTATCCGAACGCCGGCCTGCCGAACGCCTTCGGACAATACGACGAAACCCCCGACGAGACCGCCGCCAAGGTCGAGGTCTTCGCGAAGGAGGGTCTGGTGAACATCGTCGGCGGCTGCTGCGGCACCACGCCCGACCACATCCGCGCCATCGCGGACAGGGTCGCCAGCCACGCCCCGCGCAGGCTGAAGGAGACGGCCGATGCATGAGCCCCTTCTGCGCCTTTCGGGCCTCGAACCTTTCGTCCTGACCGCCGACATTCCCTTCGTGAACGTGGGCGAGCGGACGAACGTCACCGGCTCGGCGAAATTCCGGAAGCTCATCACCAACCGCGACTACGCCACCGCGCTGGACGTGGCGCGGGATCAGGTCGAGAACGGTGCCCAGATCATCGACGTGAACATGGACGAGGGCCTCATCGACTCGAAACAGGCGATGATCGACTTCCTCAACCTCGTCGCAGCCGAGCCGGACATCGCCCGCGTGCCGGTGATGATCGACAGCTCGAAATGGGAGGTGATCGAAGCCGGGTTGAAATGCGTTCAGGGCAAGCCGATCGTCAACTCCATCTCGCTGAAGGAGGGGGAGGAGCAGTTCCTCCATCAGGCAACGCTCTGCCTCGCCTACGGCGCGGCGGTGGTCGTGATGGCCTTCGACGAGGAAGGCCAGGCCGACAGCTTCCGGCGCAAGACCGAGATCTGCGCGCGGGCCTATCGCATCCTCACCGAACAGGTCGGCTTCCCGCCCGAGGACATCATCTTCGATCCGAACGTCTTCGCCGTCGCCACCGGCATCGAGGAGCACGACAATTACGGCGTCGACTTCATCGAGGCGACGCGCTGGATCCGGCAGAACCTGCCGCATGCGCACGTCTCGGGCGGCGTCTCGAACCTCTCGTTCTCGTTTCGCGGGAACGAGACGGTGCGCGAGGCGATGCACGCGGTGTTCCTCTACCACGCCATCAAGGCCGGCATGGACATGGGGATCGTGAACGCGGGCCAGCTGGCCGTCTACGACCAGATCGACCCCGAGTTGCGCGAGGCCTGCGAGGACGTGGTCCTGAACCGCAGACCCGCCAATGGCGGCAACGCGACCGAGAACCTTCTGGACATCGCCGAACGCTACAAGGGCGACAAGCGGGAGGAAAAGAAGCGCGACCTCGCCTGGCGCGAGTGGCCGGTCGAGAAGCGGCTGGAACATGCGCTGGTGAACGGCATCACCGAGTTCGTGGAGGCCGACACCGAAGAGGCGCGACTGGCCGCCGACAAGCCGCTGGAGGTGATCGAAGGGCCGCTGATGGCCGGCATGAATGTGGTCGGCGATCTCTTCGGCGCCGGCAAGATGTTCCTCCCGCAGGTGGTGAAATCCGCTCGCGTGATGAAACAGGCGGTGGCGGTGCTGCTGCCCTGGATGGAGGCCGAGGCCGAGGGCAGCCGCGAAAGCGCGGGCCGGGTGTTGATGGCCACCGTGAAGGGCGACGTGCACGACATCGGCAAGAACATCGTCGGCGTGGTCCTGGCCTGCAACAATTACGAGATCATCGACCTGGGCGTCATGGTCCCGCCGCAGAAGATCCTGGAGGAGGCGAAGGCGCGGAAGGCCGACATCATCGGGCTGTCGGGCCTCATCACGCCGTCTCTGGACGAGATGGTGCATCTGGCCTCGGAACTGGAGCGCGAGGGCTTCGACGTGCCGCTGCTGATCGGCGGGGCGACGACCTCGAAGGTGCATACGGCGGTGAAGATCGCCCCGCGCTACGGGCGGTCGCAGGCGATTCACGTGACCGACGCCAGCCGCGCGGTCGGCGTGGTGTCGAACCTGCTCAGCCGGACGCAGAAGCAGCCCTATATCGACGGCATCCGCGCGGAATATTCCGAAGTCGCCGAGCGCCACGAACGGGCCGAACGCGCCAAGTCCCGTCTGCCGCTGGCCGCCGCGCGGGCGAACGCGATGCAGATCGACTGGAGCGACTACAGGGTCCCCGCCCCCGGCTTCAACGGGCGGCAGGTGGTCGAGGGCTGGGACCTGGCCGAGATCGCCCGTTACATCGACTGGACCCCGTTCTTCCAGACGTGGGAGCTGAAGGGCGTCTACCCCCGCATCCTGGACGACGAGACATACGGCGAGGCGGCGCGCAACCTGATGGGCGACGCCCGGGCGATGCTGCAACGGATCATCGGCGAAGGCTGGTTCAAGCCCCGCGCCGTGGTGGGGTTCTGGCCCGCCAACCGTGACGGCGACGATATCCGGCTCTTCACCGACGACAGCCGTGACGAACACCTTGCCACGCTGCACACGCTGCGCCAGCAGACCTCCAAGCGGCGGGACAGCCCGAACCTGGCGCTGGCCGATTTCGTCGCGCCGGAAGGTACGCCCGATTGGGTCGGCGGCTTCGTGGTCACGGCCGGGCCGGAGGAGGCCGAGGTCGCCGGCCGGTTCGAGAAGGCGGGCGACGATTACGCCGCGATCATGGTCAAGGCGCTGGCCGACCGCGTGGCCGAGGCGATGGCCGAGATGCTGCACCAGCGCGTCCGGCGCGAATTCTGGGGCTATGCCCGGGACGAGAGCTTCGATCCGCAGGAGCTGATCGGCGAGCCCTACCGCGGCATCCGCCCTGCCCCGGGTTATCCCGCCCAACCCGACCACACCGAGAAACGGACGCTGTTCGATCTGCTGGACGCAACGGCTACGACCGGGGTGGAGCTGACCGAGAGCATGGCGATGTGGCCCGGCTCCTCGGTCTCGGGCCTCTACATCGGCCACCCGGACGCCTATTACTTCGGCGTCGCGAAGGTGGAGCGCGATCAGGTCGCCGACTACGCCGCCCGCAAGGGGATGAGCGTGGAGGAGGCCGAGCGCTGGCTCGCCCCCATCCTCAACTACCGGCCCGGAGACGAGGCCGCCGTCGCCGCCGAATAGGACGAATCGCAGCGACCCGCGCCCGTGTTAAGGGCGGTCGGTGCCGGCGGCGATCCCCTGACCGGGCGGGCCTGCAACCCGCCCGCCTTGGCGCGTCACAGGCTCAGGCCGAGACCACCGCGATCCGCGTTCCGCAGATGTCCAGCACGCCGTCGCGCTCGGTCACGCCGCGTTCCGCCGCCCGCTCCAGCACGGTCGTTCGGTCGGGCACGGCGATCTCGATCCCGCCCAGACCCGGCCCCCGACCGTCGCGCGCCGGGACGAAGCGCAGAACCGCGTTGGCCAGCCGGACCGCCGGCGTGCCCGCATCGCTGCCGACCGGCAGGCCCGACACCTTGCTCCAGTGCTCGGCCAGGGCGCGGGGATCGTCGGTCTGGATGTCGGCGGCGGTGATGGCCATGCCGCGCACCGCCCCGGCCTCGTCCTGCCATTCGGTGCCGCCGGCGGGCATCCAGCGCCCTTCCGGGTCGGCCTTGATGTCCCAGTCGACCTCGAAGAACGTCGCGCGCATGTCGGCCGGATGCAGCTGCATCACGTTCCAGTCGCCGCGGTCGCCGAAATACGCCTCGCGCACCCCGGCCGCCGCCGCCCGCGCCCGCACCGCGTTCTGCTCCTCCAGCGAGGGCACCTGACAGATCACCATGTAGCCGCCGTCGCCGCCACGCCGGTCGATGTAGCGCCCGGCGGCGGTGTCCTCGCGCGTCGGCACGACGATCTCCAGGAACTGCGTGCCCACGGTCAGCAGGGTGTTTTCCAGACCCCACTTGCCGACATTGGCGTCGACATGCGCGACCGGCCAGCCGAAGACCGCGCGCAACGTGTCGACATGCGGCGCAAGCTCGGACGCCACCAGACAGATCTGGCGCAGATGGATCGCCATCACGGCTCCTCCCGGATGTTGCGCGGCACCCGCCTCAGCGGTTCTTCCACTGCGGCGCGCGTTTCTCGACGAAGGCCTGGACGCCTTCCCTGAAGTCCTCGGTGTTGCGCAGCTCGCTCATCACGAGGCGCGAGAAGAGCAGGCTGGCCTTCAGGTTCTCGATCTCGTCCATGCCGTTGAGCACCCGCTTGGTCGCCTTCACCGACGACGGCGAGACCTGCGCGATCGCCTGCGCCTTCTCCATCGCCTTTGACATCAGTTCGGCATGCGGGACGACCTCGTTGACGAATCCCAGGGCCTTGCCCTCGTCGGCCATCACCGTGCGCCCGGTCAGCATCATCTCGACCGCCGGTTTCCGCCCGATCTGGCGGCTGAGGCGCTGCACGCCCGAGGCGGCGGCGAAGAGACCCACCTTCACCTCCGGCAGCGCGAATTTCGCCTGGTCCGAGGCGAGGATGATGTCGCAGGACAGCGCCGTCTCGAACCCGCCGCCCATGGCGAAGCCGTTGACCGCGGCGATGATCGGCTTTTCCAGATCGTAGCGCGAGGCGAGGCCGGCGAATCCCGTGGCCGGTGACGTCCCCTTGCCGCCCTGGGCGGTGTATTTCAGGTCGTTCCCGGCGCTGAAGGCCTTGTCGCCCGCGCCCGTCAGCACCGCGACCCAGAGGTCCGGATCGGCGGCGAAATCGTCCCAGATCGCCGACATCTCCTGATGCATCGGCGCGTGCATGGCGTTGTAGACGTCGGGCCGGTTCATCGTCACGACGAGGATCGGACCCTCGCGGTGGACCTTGCAGAATTCGTATGCCACTCGCAGGCTCCTCCCTTGTGCGCGCCGGGCGCGCGTCCCCTCCGGTGCCGCGACGTTACGGGCGGGCCGGACCGGGGGCAAGGCATGTGCGGTTTCCGCCTCATCCGTGATCGTGCCGGGGGCGGCGGGTCCGCCGTATCGCCCTTGAGAACATAACGGGAACATGACATCCTGTCCCCATGTCGCTGGACCTGCACACCCTCACCGGCCGCCGCCCCCCGCGCGAGGTGCCGTCCCTGCCCCTGGGCCCCGGGGTGGCGCTGCGGCTGGCGCGGCTGCACGAATGCTGCGGCAACGCGCGGCAGAGCTTCGCGGTGATGACGGCGGCGCGGGCCGGCCCCTCGCCCGAACGGCCGCTGATCTGGATCGCGCCGGAATGGCAGGCCGGGCGGCTGCACGGCGAGGGGCTGGCGCCACTGCTGGAGCCGCGCTGCATCATCTTCGTCACTCCGAAACGGGCGGAGGACATCCTGTGGACGCTGGAGGAGGTGCTGCGCGCGGGCGTGGCGCCGCTGGCCGTGGCCGACCTGCCCGGCCTGCCCACGCTGACGGCGGTGCGCCGGCTGCACCTCGCGGCCGAGACCGGCGCGGCCGAGGGGGCGCTGTCGCCCACGGGCCTGATCCTGACGCCGGGCGACGGCGGCGCGCCGGGGGTGGAAAGCCGCTGGCGGATGTCGGGCGACCATCCGGCCGAACGGGCCGAGGAGATGCCCGGCGCGGGGCGCTGGCGGCTGGACCTGCTGCGCGCCCGGGCCGCGCCGCCCGCGTCCTGGCGGGTCGAGAAGCCGCGCCGCGGCGGGTTCGAAATACGACCCCCCCTGCCCGCCCCTGTCGCATAGGGGCTGGCACCTTCCGCCGCACCGGCGCAGAACAGCGCCATGCGCATGATGCTTTCCTTCACGGCCCTCTTCCTGTCGGTGATCCTGCTTCAGCTGTCGTCCGGCGGCGTCGGGCCGCTGGACGCGCTGTCGGGAATCGCGCTCGGCTTCTCGAAGGGCGAGATCGGCATCCTCGGCTCGTCGCATTTCCTGGGCTTCTTCATCGGCTGCTGGTGGGCGCCGCGGCTGATGGGCTCGGTCGGGCATTCGCGGGCCTTCGCGGCCTTCACCGCGACCGGCGCGATCGGGCTGCTGGCGCACATGCTGATCATCGACCCCTGGGCCTGGGCCGGGATGCGGGTGATGTCGGGGCTTTGCATCGCCGGCTGCTACACGGTGGTCGAGGCCTGGTTCATGGACCGACTGACCAACGACACCCGCGGACGGGTCATGGGGATCTACCGCGTCGTCGACATGGGCGCCTCGCTGGCGGCGCAGACGCTGATCGGGGTGCTCGATCCGGCGTCCTACGTGTCCTACAACATCCTGGCGCTGCTCTGCTGCCTGGCGCTCTTCCCGCTGTCGCTGACCACGTCGAGCCAGCCGGCGATGCCGCCTGCGCCGCGGCTGCGGCCGATGCTGGCCTGGGCCTGTTCGCCGCTGGCCACCGTCGCCGTCGTCGTCTCGGCGCTGTCGGGGGCGACCTTCCGGATGATCGGCCCGCTCTACGGGCAGGAGGTCGGGCTGCGGCCCGAACAGATCGCCGCCTTCCTGTCGGTCTACATCATCGGCGGCGCGGTGGCGCAGTATCCGGCCGGCTGGCTCGCCGACAAGATCGACCGCCGCTGGGTGATGATATGGATCTCGGTCGCCTCGATCGCCGCCTGCCTGCTGACGGTGACGACCAGCACCGGGCCGACGATGATCATGGTGAACGCCGCGATCTTCGGCTTCGCGACCTTCCCGGTCTATTCGATCGCCGCCGCCCATGCCCACGACTTCGCCGCGTCGGAAGAGCGGGCCGAGCTGTCGGCGGCGCTGCTCTTCTTCTATGCCATCGGGGCCATCGCCGCGCCCTGGACCGGCGCCATGCTGATCGAGGTGTTCGGGCCGCCCGCGCTGTTCGTCATGGTGGCGGCGGGGCACATCTTCCTGCTGGGCTTCGGCTTCCTGCGGATGCGCGCCCGGCCGACCCGGGACGAGCGGACGCCCTATGTCTACGCGCCCCGCACCTCCTTCGTCATCGGGCGGCTGCTGCGCCGCAGCCGGGACCGGCGGCTGCCATGATCCGGCCCCCGATCCCCGCTTGCGGGGACGGACGCGGCCCGGCACTCTCGACCGGAGACGGCAGCGGGGGGAGAGGCGGCATGGACATCCGGTTCGACGGGAAATCGGCCATCGTGACGGGCGCGGGATCGGGCATCGGCGCGGCCATCGCCCGGGTGCTGGTGGAGGGCGGCGCCCGGGTCACCCTGGCCGACCGCGACGAGGCCGCGGCGCAGGCGGTGGCCGGATCGCTGGGGGACGCGGCCCGCGCGGCGCATGTCGACGTGGCGGACGCGGGCTCGGTCGAGGCGATGGTGGCCGGCGCGGTGGCGGCGCAGGGGGCGCTGCACCTGATGGTCAACAACGCGGGCATCGGCGGCGGGCGCTGCGTCACCGGCGACTTCCCGGTGGAGACCTGGCACGAGGTCATCGGCATCAACCTGACCGGCACCTTCCTGGGCCTGCGCTTCGCCATCCCGGCGATCCGCGAGGCGGGCGGCGGGGCGGTGCTGAACGTGGCCTCGATCCTGGGGCTCGTCGGGTTCGCGAACACACCCGCCTATGTCGCGGCGAAGCACGGGGTGGCGGGGCTGACGAAGACCGCCGCGCTGGACCATGCGGCGGACGGGATCCGGGTGAACGCAATCGCGCCTGGGTTCATCCGCACGCCGCTGATCGAGACGCGGATGGAGCCGGCCCGCATGGCCGAGGTTGCGGCGCTGCATCCGCAGAACCGGCTGGGCACGGCGGAGGAGGTCGCGGCGCTGGCGGGCTTCCTGCTGTCGGACGCGGCGAGCTTCATCACCGGATCGATCCACACGGTCGACGGCGGCTACACGGCACGGTAGGCGTGTGGTGGGCAGAATGCCAACCCTGCATGGCCGACCGCGTCGGTCCCCGCTGCCCCGCTCCCCTCTGGCCATGTCGGGTCGCGGGCGTTACATCAGGCGCCGGATCACCGCGGAGAGCCCATGGCACGCCACCTCATCACTTCGGCCATCCCCTATATCAACGGGATCAAGCACCTCGGGAACCTCGTGGGCTCGCAGCTTCCGGCCGACCTCTATGCCCGCTACCTGCGCGGGCGCGGCCACGAGGTGCTGTTCCTCTGCGCCACCGACGAACACGGCACGCCGGCCGAACTGGCCGCCGCGAAGGCCGGCAAGCCGGTCGCCGAATACTGTGCCGAGATGCACGCCGTCCAGGCGGAGATTGCGCAGGGCTTCCGCCTGTCCTTCGATCATTTCGGCCGCTCCTCCTCGCCCCAGAACCACCGGCTGACGCAGCATTTCGCCGGCCGGCTGGCGGATGCGGACCTGATCGCCGAGGTGTCCGAGCGGCAGGTCTATTCCAATGCCGACGGCCGCTTCCTGCCCGACCGCTACATCGAGGGCACCTGCCCGAACTGCGGCTACGAGAAGGCGCGCGGCGACCAGTGCGAGAACTGCACCAAGCAGCTGGACCCGACCGACCTGATCGAGCCGCGCTCCGCGATCTCGGGCTCCACCGATCTGGAGGTGCGCGAGACGCGGCACCTCTACCTCCGCCAGTCGGCGCTGCGCGGGCAACTGTCGGACTGGATCGACGCCCGGACCGACTGGCCGATCCTCACCACCTCGATCGCGCGGAAGTGGCTGAACGACGGCGACGGGCTGCAGGACCGCGGCATCACCCGCGATCTGGACTGGGGCATCCCGGTGAAGCGCGGCGATGCGGACTGGCCGGGGATGGAGGGAAAGGTCTTCTACGTCTGGTTCGACGCGCCGATCGAATACATCGCCTGCGCCGCCGAATGGGCCGAGGCGCAGGGGCTGGACGACGCCGCCTGGGAACGCTGGTGGCGGACGGAAAAGGGCGCGGCGGACGTGCGCTACACCCAGTTCATGGGCAAGGACAACGTGCCCTTCCACACGCTGTCCTTCCCGGCGACCATCATCGGGTCGGGGGAGGACTGGAAGCTGGTCGACTACATCAAGAGCTTCAACTACCTGAACTACGACGGCGGCCAGTTCTCGACCTCGCAGGGGCGCGGCGTCTTCATGGATCAGGCGCTGTCGATCCTGCCGGCCGATTACTGGCGCTGGTGGCTGCTGAGCCACGCGCCCGAAAGCTCGGACAGCGAATTCACGTGGGAGAATTTCCAGGCCTCGGTGAACAAGGACCTGGCGGACGTGCTGGGCAACTTCGTCAGCCGCGTCACCAAGTTCTGCCGCGCCCGCTTCGGCGAGACGGTGCCGGAGGGCGGCGCTTCCGGCCCCGAGGAGGAGGCGGTGATCGCCGAGATCTCGCGCCGGGTGACGGCCTTCAACGCCCATATGGACGCGATCGAGGTGCGCAAGGCGGCGCAGGAACTGCGGGCGATCTGGGTCGCCGGGAACGAATACCTGCAGGCGGCCGCGCCCTGGGCGACGATCAAGACCGATCCCGAACGGGCGGCCGCGCAGATCCGTCTGGCGCTGAACCTCGTGCGGCTCTACGCCATCGTCTCCGCCCCCTTCATCCCCGACGCCTCCGAGATCATGCTGCAGGCGATGGATCCCGACGGCCCCCGCACATGGCCCGAGCCGTGCCGCGCGGATTTCGAGGCCCTCCGCCCCGGCGCGGCCTTCTCGGTGCCCGAGAACCTCTTCGCCAAGATCGACGACGAGACGCGGGCGGAGTGGCAGCAGAAGTTCGCCGGGAACCGGTAGAGCCGGCCCGGCCCTGCCCGCACGGCCGAGCCGGGGCGGGCCGCGTCATGCCGAAGCGGGCCCGGGATATCGGCCGGTAGCCGGTTCCAGGAGGCGGAGGCGCAGAGGTGTGGACGCGGTGCGGAACACGTCGCTGCCGCGGGACGCCGAGGTCGGTTCGTCCCCCGGGTCGGAAACGGCCGTCCAGTGGATTGGCCTGATCCGTCCTCAGGTTCGGCCGCACCCGACCCCAGGACGGCCTGACCCGTCCATCCGGTCGGCCGTGACCGTCGTCATGGTCGGCCGTGATCCCGATCGTTCGCTTGCGCCAACAGCGCGCGTCCTCGAAGACGGCATGCGGGCCATATTCGAGTAGCTCCGCCTCGCCATACGGTAATCCCGCCGAGGGGCAGACCGTTCTCAGCGGCCCTTGGAGCCGGCCGTCCCGGCGGCCTGAACCCCGTGAACCGCCGCCTGCCAATCCGTGATCGCATCATCGCCGCCGGACGCCATCGGGAGACGGTTGCATTCCGAGCGCACTCATCCCGAAACCGAGCCTCCTCCCACAGCGCTCAGAATTCCTCCCAGTCCGCAATCTGGCGGGCGGCGCCGGGTGCGAGGTCGCTTCCGACCGCGGCCTTCATACCGCTTCCTCCCTCGGCAGGATCGGCCTGCCTCCGATCAGGGCCTGCCGTTCGGGCGGCTCCGCCAGGAACGCGCGGCGCCTCAGCGGTGCCGCTTCCGACCGTTGAAGCCGAGGGCGCATTGCGGCCGATGGCTTGCGGCATCCGCTCCCCCGACCCGCCGGTCGCGCCGGAAGGCGTCGGCGGCGCCTGGAGCGAGCGCGCGTCGGCACCGGAGGCGACGGAGGCATGCCGATGGTTCGACGCCCGCTCCTCGCCGATGCGGAATCGGGCGGAGGCCGTCACCAGCGAATCCGCCTCCGCCGTCAGGGCATGGCTCGCCGCGGTCGTCTCCTCGAACATCGCGGCGTTCTGCTGGGTAACGCGGTCGAGCTCGTTCATCGCCGAATTGATCTCGTTCAGGCCGGCCGATTGTTCCCGAGCCGAAGTGGCGATGTCCGACACCCGCGCGGTGATCTCGGAGACCGAGCCGACGATGGCATCCAGCGCCTTGCCGGTCCGGTTCACGAGGTCCACGCCGGACTGCACCTGGGTGCCGCTGGCCGAGATCAGCTGGTTGATCTCGCGTGCCGCGTCGGACGAGCGCTGCGCCAGCGCCCGCACCTCGGTGGCCACCACCGCGAACCCGCGGCCCGCCTCGCCCGCGCGGGCGGCCTCCACCCCGGCGTTCAGGGCCAGCAGATTGGTCTGGAAGGCGATGTCGTCGATCACCCCGGTGATCTTCGATATCTCGCGCGACGAGGCCATGATCGCGTCCATCGCGCTGACCGCCTCGCGCGCCACGGCGCCGCCTTCCTCGGCGTTCTGCTGCGCGACGCCGGCCATGGAGGATGCCTCGTCCGCGCCGGCGGCGGCCGATTTGACCGAGGCCGTCAGTTGATCCAGCGCCGCCGCCGTCTCCTCGAGCGTCGCGGCCTGGCGTTCAGTGCGCCGTGCCAGATCGTCCGCGGCATTGGTGATCTCGCCGGTCTCGGAGCGGATCGATTCGGCGTTGCGAACCACCGCCTCCATCGCCGCGCGCAGGGCCGAGACCGCGTCGTTGTAGTCGCGGCGGAGGGCTTCGTAGTCTTCCGCGAAGTCGCGATCCAGCACGGCGGTCAGGTCCCCGTCCGCCAGCGCGCGCAGGGCCGTGCCCAGGGCCTCGACCACCTCGCGCTGCTCTTCGGCGATGCGGGTGCGCTGCGCCTCGAAGGCTTTCAGGGCCTCCACCGAATCCGTCACGTCGCTGCCGAGGAAGACGACCCGTTCCACATTCCCGTCCGGGCCGGGGATGGGGTTGATCGTGCCCTCGATCACCACGCGGCCGGAGCGCGCCGCAGGGACATGGAACCGGCCGCCCACCGGTTCACCGGCGCGAACCCGGCGCACGTTCTCCTGACGCTGCTCCTCGCTCAGGTCGATGGAGCGGAAGATATCCTCGCCGGTCAGCCCGACCAGATCCGCCTCTTCCAGCCCGACCAGGGCGCGGAATGGGGCGTTGCTGTGGATCACCGTCCGGTCCGCGCCGAGGTCGACGCGGATCTGACGGGCGGCGATCACTTTCAGGATGGCCGCGTTCAGATCGCTTTCGGTGACATCCGTCAGTTCGACCACACGCCCTGCCGGCGCGCCGCGATCATCGAGAACCGGCGCCGCCGCCAGCCTCAGACGAACCGGGCCCCAGTCGACACGCAGGTCCGGGATGCTTGCGTCCATGTCGCGGGCGAGCGGCGCGAAGCCCGGCAGATCCGACACCGTGCGGCCCACCAGATTACCGGGATCCGCTGGAAGCTCCGCCATCCCGGCCGCCGCGCGAAGCCGATCGCAGAGCGCCCGGCACGAGGCGTTGAGCTCGAGGATCCTGCCCTCCGGCCCCAGCAACATCATCGCGGAGGAAGAGGTCTGCACGGCGGCACTGCGGAAGGCGTTGGCGCGCTCGGCCTCCCGCGCGGCCTTCAGGGCATCGCGGAATTCCACCAGCCGCCCGGCGATGCCGCCCAGCTCGTCCCGGCGCGAGAGGCAGGGGATCGGCGCGTCGAACTCCTCCGCCGAGATGCGGCGCATGCTGGCCGCCAGCCGGGTGAGCGGGCGCGAGATCCGCGCCCACAGGAACAGCGCCATCAGCACCAGCGCCACGGTGAAGACGCCGGCGGCCAGCGCCACGGTCCGGAACTGCCCCGCCCGATGCGCCGCCAGCTGCGGCTCCGCGCTCCATTCGGTGTAGACGGCGCCGACGAGGCTGGCGGTCTGGCCGAACCGGATCGGCGTGGCCATCCGCAATCCGTCCGATATGCTGCCGTCGGCGGCAAGCGCGCGGGCGGCAAGGCGCTGCCCCGCCTCCGCGTCGAAGGCATCCGTGCCCTTCGCCACGAGAACCGCGCCTTCGGGATCGACGAACAGCCCGCCGATCGCATTGCCGCCGGATTCGGCGATCATCGACTCCAGCGCGGCGTCCAGAGCCTCGGCATTGGCAAACCTCACCGCGCCCGCGGCGGCGGTCGAGAGGCGATTGTTCTCGGCCTCGGATCGTGCCGTCAGGTTGTGCACGATGGTCGATTCGACGCGCGCGAGCGCGCGCAGTTCGGTAACCGTCACCACCGCCAGGATGCAGAGCGCGGCGCCGCCGGTGCTGACGAAGAAGGTCGAACGGACGAAGGTGGACAGGTCCGGCAGGCGGAGTCGTGCGGTCATGTCGGCGAGTTCCCGTCTGTGCAGGGGCCTGCCGGCCCCCGTCGCTCAGAAGAGCATTTCGGCGTTGAGCCCGATGGTGATCGCGCCGATCGGCTGCCCCGTCTCGGGGTCGCTGATGGCGATGGACACCTGGCCGAGATAGGCTTGGGTGGATTCGTCGAATTCCACGTCGCCCACATGAATGGCGCCCGCGCCGCGGCCGTAGCTTTCGGTGAACTTCGTCTCGTCCCCCTGCCAGTAGTCGGATGTCGTGCCGGAGGCGGCGACGTTCAGGCCATGGTTGTCGACGATGAAGACCTCGGAAATGACGCCGGCGGATTCGCCGATACGGGCTCGCAGGAAATCGGCCGTCGGGCCGGTGACGACGGGGGCGATGGTCGGCGTGTCGGGCTGTCCCACCTCGGCCTGCCAGATGGCGTCCATGCGCAGGATGTCGTCCGGCGAAAGGGACGCGAACCTTTCGTTCTGCGCCCGGATGGCATCGACGAGCACCGGGTCGGTGACCCAGCCCATCGCATTGGTTTCCACGTAATCCTGCATGGCGGGGGCGAATTCGCCGGTTCCGGCCACGGCCGGAGCGGCCATCAGGGCGGCGGCGACGAGCAGTGGCTTGAAGGTCCTGTCGGGCATTTCGGTCCTCGTGTCGGTTGCATCGGGTCGATCCCGCGCACCATGCGCCAGACATCTTTCGCCCTGCTTAATGCGCCCCGGCCCGGAGCCGGACATGCCCGGCCCGAACGTCGCGGATTTCAGTAGAATGCCGTGAAGATTGCCCGGAGATCGCGATGGACAGGCCGGGCGGCCTGTGCCCCTCTTCCGGAATTGGTGCCCGCGGCCGGACTCGAACCGGCACGGCCTTGCGGCCTGAAGATTTTAAGTTCGCTGTGCTTCCCCGGAGTCACAACGACTTGGCCGGCCATGACTCCCACGGACATGTCGTGAACGAATCGGAATTTGGGAGTCAGCCCAACTGCCGCGCGGCGGTGAGGAAGGAGTGATGAGGATGGTGGAGTACGTAAAGACTGAGGCCCGGCACCCGGATCAGATCGTGTCCTTGGCCGAAGCGGCAATGGGGCACGAACCGGAGCCAGCCGACGCGTCCGCAATCCTTCTGGATGCGGCGGCTTATTGCGCGGTCATGTGCGGCCTGAGCATCGAGGACATGGTGGCGCGGCTTCACAGATCTCGCGCGGTACTACAGTCCGCCAAGGAGGCTGTGGATCGGTATGGCGAAGCGGCGGCTCGCAACCAATGACCTCACCGCCTCTCGAACGGATTGACCCCTGCGTCCCATCCTATGGACATGCTGACGGCGGCTTTTGCCCCGCAGGCGGTGCATCTGGCGCGGGCCTGTATCTCGGACCAGGTCAGCAGGGGAGGCACCGCAGGGACGCGCCCGACATGGCCGCACCGACATTCGATCCAGTAGATCTGCATTGCCGGAACATGGCGCAGATCAGCAGAAGGAGGAAGAGACGATGAACGACGGGAAGATTGCCGAGGGCGAGTTGCGGAGACTGTTCGGGGACCGGATTCCGTTAGAAGCGGTCGATATCCTGCTCCACTGCCCGCCGGATTGGACGGTGGAGCGGGTGCGGCAGGAAATTCGCGCAATTGCCGAACACCCCAAACACAACGAAAAGCCCCGCGCGGATGACCGGCGGGGCGAAGGGAGATAGCGATGGAATGGCAACCGATTGAAACCGCGCCGAAGGACCGTGGCATCGCGGTGCTGTCCCGGTGGGCGTGGGATGGTTTCGGTGCTGGCGATGCGGTCTTTTGGCAGGTCGCGCAGTGGGATGATCATATGAACGTGGCGGGATACTGGACCGTCACTGACAACCCGTATTCCGATCTAGCCATTGATCCTATCGGATGGATTCCGCTTCCGCCTAACGACACCATGAGCGAAGGGAGATAGCGATGCCGGGATACATAAGAGCCGAGGCTTTGAAAGGTGCAATCGCCGTGGTGGTCGAGCCAGGGTTCGTCGTGACTATGGTAGACGGAGACCATACCATCAGCGATGATTTGATCGTGCAGGATGAACGCCACATCTACTGCACTGAGGCGAACCTGGAGAGGCTACGAAAATACCGATTTGTCGGGCAGAAGTTCTTTCCTATCGACACCCCGCCTCGACAATGACCATCAGGCCCGCACCAGCCGCACGTTGTCGATGGTCCCGGTGAAGCCGGCCGACTCCGCCTGGAATTGCACCTGTGCCACGTCGGTTGCCCCGGTGAAGGTGGCGCTGTAGCTGCCCGACGTGCTGACGGCGGCGATGCTGCCGGTGATGGCGCCGGAGTTGCGCAGGCGGGGACGCATCGCGCCGGCCGACACGGTGATGTCGAACGACAGGGTGTAGTTGCCCGCGCCGGTCTGCGGCGAAGCCAGCGTCTGCGTCAGGCTGTTGAAGGCCGGGACGCTGCTGCCGACCGCCACACCGTCGGGGGCCGTCCAGCCGTTCGGTGCGTTCCAACTGCTCAGCCCCGCCTCGAAACCGCCGTTGGACACCAGCCCGCCGTCGAATACCGGGTCAGCCTCGCCCTTGCCGAACGTGATCGTCCGCGACGACGCCCGCGTCCCGAGCGCCGCGCCTGCCGTGCTGTTGAGGCGGAAATACAGTTTGGAGCGACCGGCGACCTGAACGTAGGTCTCGGCATAGGCAGGGTGCGCCGCGGCGTCCGAGACGACGCGGATCGTGTGGCCCGTGAACGGGGACCGCAGCGTCACGTCGCCGCCGCTCAGGGTGTTCTTGCCGCTGACGAGGTTCGTGGTCGTCTCGCCGACAATGGCCCGCGTGAAGACCGATTCCGCGATCTCCATGCCGGGGAATTGCCCCGAGGCGAAGGGTGCGGCCGACGTGAACGAAACCGCCTCGGTCAGAACGCCGGAGGGGCCGATGGTCAGGTCGTAATTTACCGTCATCGTGTTGCCGCTGCCGTAGTCCACCAGTGTCTCACGCGTCAGGCGGAAGGTGTTGCCTTCCGCGTCCTCTGCCGGGTCGATCACGCTGCCGTCGGCCCGCCACGTCTCGGACACGACGGTCTCCCCGCCGTGGTAGGATCCGCCGAAGGCGAAGGCCCCTGCGCCGAGCTGCATCGCGTAATCGAACGAGCCGGTGTCGTTGCCGTAGATGAATGCCGTGCTGAGTTCGTTCGGCATTTCCTCGACGGTGGCGACCTCGAACACGCCCGTCCGCCGGAACGGCTCCCACGGTGAGCCGAGGTCCGTCCCGCCCGATCCACCCACGTTGCGATTGAACCGATAGGCCAGCGCCGTCCCCCACGGCGAAGGCGTGACGATCCAGAGCTTGTCCGCGCTATCGTTCCAGAGCCGGGAGACGGCTGCGGCCACGCGGGAGCGACTGCCGAGCGCCATGCCCATCGAAAGACCCATCATCGTGCGCACCCCTCCACCAGCAGGTTGTGCCGGTTCATCTCCCGCGCCAGCGCCCGGTCGCGCTGCACGATTGTCCCCGCCAGATCGGCATCGTCGGTCAGCATCGGTCGGGCAAGATCGCAGAAGTTACCGGCCACGGTTCCGCAGGATGCCGTCGCGCAGAGCATCGTCATCGCGGCGATTGACTTCATCATCGGCTTGTCTCCCTTGCTCGATGCCTTCAAGGCGATCTTCCATTTGCTGCCCCTGCTCCACGTCGCGGCCGAGGAAGAAAGCGGTTGCGCCGTAAAGCGCCAGCGCGGCGACGATGCCACCGGCCACGATCAGATAGCGGGTCACTGGATTGCCCTCGGATCGCGCGTGTAGGGCCGATTCTGGCCGCGCCGCTGATGCGCGACGATCAGAGCGGCGACCGACGCCACGCCCCGCATGACAGCCTCTGTGCCTTCGATAGACCAGCCGAACAACCAGGACAGAAGCGCGGCAATCGGGCCGACCGTTTCCTCGCTGGACGCGGCGACGATCAGGTCGAGAAGGACCAGCAGCGCGGGCGTGATGCCGAACCAGAAACTGCGGGTCCAGCCGATGAAGATCGGTGCAGGGTTGTTCATCGTGCATTCCTCTTGAAGATGGATGCCAGCGCCTTGACCAGCACGGCCCAGAAGCCCGACGCCGCGGCGGGCGGGACGGGTTCAACGTCCGGGCGATGCGGCGGCTCAGTGGGGTTCAGCAGCCGCACCAGCGCGGCAGACACGTCGATCTTCTTCGCGCTCGACCAGACGGGTGTGTGGTTCTTCGTCAGGCGGGTATATTCGGTCATGGTGCCGTCGCTCGACCACATGCCCGAGAAGAACAGATCGCGCTCTTTCTGGCGGCGCGGAATGATTTCCGGCGGCTTGCGCCAGTCCATGAAAGACTTTCGCGCCCCCGCCACGTCTCCGGCTTTCCACTTTTTCACCCAACCGGCGCGGCTGATCGCCCCGGTGTTGTAGTGAAAGCTGAGAGCCGCCGCGAATTGCGCTTCGCTCAGGCCGGGAAGCACGGTGCGCACGTCGTCCGCATATTTTTCGAGAACCCAGATCCAGATCGACAGGCACGTCTCCAGAGGCTGCGGCTTGCCGATATACCGCTCGACCGAATGACCGCTGGCCGACGTGATGCCGACGCTCCACGTCCATACGCCAACGCTGTCCTTATAGGCTTGGCGCACAAGGCCTTCGTGGGCAGCGACTTCCATCGCCACCCGAGGGGTGATCTTCATGTCGGATGTTCCCTTTTCGGGGTGGATGGGAGAAAGGCCCGCGCTCTACCGCTTTCCGCGATCCAGCAAGATGGCCTGTTGCCGTTCGATGCGTTCCAACCGCTCGTTGGCCTCGTCTATCTTGGCGTCCGTTTCCTTCCGGGCCAGACGATCCTCGGACACCACCGCAGCAAGGTTCCGGCGCGTCTCCGCAAGCGCACCCAGCACGGGGTCGTCCTCGATCTTCGGCTTCTGACTTTCCCGCCGGGCGCTCCACCATGCGCCGCCGCCGAGGGCCGTGACAACTGCGGCGATGCCCGTCAACAGGCCGGGCCAGCCTTCAAGATTACTGGGCAGCACCAAATTTCACTCCGATGGCGTGATGGGAATCCTTGACCGCGCCCCAGAGGCAGATATTCGCCGCCAGACCCATGGCGGCGCAGTAGGTGTAGACACCCGTCGAAGCTGGATCGATCCGGTATATCCCGTAACCGAAGCTGACGTAGACGAAGGCGTTGATGACCACCATTCCGGTGCGGACAAGAGGCGTCCACCACCGCCGCCCGTTGATGCCGAGGGCTGCGCAATGGAGAGTCCCCGTTATGGCAAAGACCATCGCCCAGCCTTCCTCGCCCAGCACCCGGCGCAGCGCGGCGAACGCAAGGCTGTCCATGCTTTCTTCCGGTCGCGCGATCCACAGGCCGAATCCGAAGGTGACGATGGCGAACCACCATTCGATCCTGCGGTCGGCATACGGTAGAGCGGGACGGCGCGAGTAGGGCATCGGAAACTCCTGCGTCACAGGTTCGCGGACAGCGCGTCGTAAAGCGCTTGGTTCAGTCCGCGCACGTTCTCGATTGTCGGGCGGTCAGGGTCTGCCGGCAGGTTGTCCACCACGTTGCTGATGCTGTCGTCCCCGAACGGATCGAACTGTCCGACTTCGGCCATGTCGGACGCCGGGAACAGATCCACGTCGTATCCGGCATCGTAGTCGCCGCGTGGGTCGCCGGTCATGGCATAGGCCGCGAGGGCGTTGGTGCAGACCTCTGTTGCCAGCAGATCACCGGCTGTCAGGCGCAGGCTTTCGGCCGTCGTCCCCTGCGCCGTCTGCCACTCCGGCAAGCCGGTGAACGTGACCTGCTGCGATGCGTGGGTCGGAATGCGGCGACCGTTGCCGAGCGTGTCGTAGTTGAAATCCGTGTTCCAAGCCGTGCCGCCCTTGGCCGTGAACGCCGCAGCCTGAAGATAGGCTGGCAGCTTGAACACGACTTCGCCCGCGAGGATGCGCGGCGTGTGGTCGCCGGGGCTTTCCACCATCGCCTCGATAGCGGCAATCTCCGCCGGGTCGGTGATGTTGACCCGCCGCAGGATCGCGTTGGAGTTGGTGGCGTCCTTCATGCCGTCGAAAACCGACGCCTCGTCGCGAACATGGGTGAACCACGCCTGAACATTCGTAGGCCATCGGTCAGCGGCGATGGTTTGCTGCACCGTCTGGTGCTGGATGATGTCGCCATCGTTAATAGGCCAGATGTTGACCAGACCCGCGACCGAACGAACCAGCGCCCCGGCCCCGTTCACGCTCCACTGACCGCGCTGGCCCATAAACTGGTGGATTTGCTCCTCAGTCGGCCCGAGGCGCAGCGCCGCAGCTTCCCCATCCTCGTCTAGCACTTGCTGAATGGTACGGCTTGGGTCCCACGTCGCCGGGAACGACTTGATGAGCGTTGCCAGAAACAGCTTGCCGAGGTTGCGGACATGCTCGCGCGTGACCCGCCGGGAGATATCGCCGCCGGAATGTGCCTGGATGCGGTGGAACAGGTCGCCCGCCATCGGCATCAGGTGCGTCCACGCCTGCCCCCCCGCGCTGGTGCCGGTGCCTGTGACGAGGGGTCTGCCGCCGAACCAGTGGATATTGTCCTGCACCCAGCCGAGGGCGACGAGGATGGCGGCATACATCTGGTTCGGTTGGAAGCTGTCCTCGAACGCCGGATGGTCGAAGAAGCCCCACGACCCCAGCGGGATCGTCAGGTTGACATGCACCACCCCCTTTCGAGCGATGCCACGACCGGAGAAGCGCGGATACGTCCGGGCGTTGAGGTAGTTGCTGCCGCCGTGGACGTTGACGATCACCGGCATGTCGGCCCCCGGTGTCGGGTTCGGGGTGCAGATATCCAGCAGCAGGTTCGGCTTCTCAACCACACCCCACTTGTCGCTCTCGGCCAGACCACGGCGCAGGCCGTCGTTCGGTCGCCAGCCGTGTTCCGTCGCGCGGCTCGGGCTGCTGATCGTCGGCCAGATGCTCTTGTATGTCGTCGCGTCGAAGGCGCCGGACGGCAGGTCGGCCTGCACCATGTCGTCCCACCAGCTTTCCGCCGGGTCCGCGTAGGGGATGCCCCGGAACTCGTATACGTCGTATGTCTTGCCCTTGTTCCGCCGCCGGAAGGCATCCGCCAGCCGCGAGCGGTCCAGCGGATGCGGCATGAGCACGTCGCGGGTCTGCTTGACCCCGTGAAGCCTCGCGCTGCCCGCGTCAATGGTGATGCGCTGCTCGAACATCAGATGCCGACCACCTTGTATTTGCCTTCCAGCGTCAGTCCGAGTTCAGTGCCGCTCGGAAACTCCGAAAGGGCGTAGAAGCGAACATCAACATCGGGGTTCGGCACGTTCCGCTCGAAGCCGATGGCGACGGAATCCGCATCGACGGCATCGAGGCCACCGATCAGACCGACATCGGAAGCGTGGCGAGGGAATGGCACCTGTGCGTTGGGGCGAACGTTGATGGAAAAGCCGTCAACTTCCGTCAGATCGCAGGCATAAGGCAGAGATACCCGAAGCCCGACGCCGCCATGCGCGGAGTAGATCAGGGTTCCCCTGATGCCGATCTGGAAGTGCAGCCAATATCCCGCCGTTGCGCTGCCGACCAGGTAGCCGGAAAACTTCTGGACGGTGTGCGTCGGCGCGAACCCTGTCGCGGCACCCGTATTCACGAACGCAGGCGAGTGTTCGACCTTTTGCGTCGTGGTCAGGCTGTTTGCCAGCGACTGGATCGTCGCGGACAATTCCGCTTCCGAAACGCGCTTCTGCCACGCCTGCCACGTCCCGGAAGTCCGCGCCCGCCACCAGGACCGGCCCAGGCTTCCTTCCGCCTCCCAGACCTCCTGAATCATCGTGCTGGCATCAGCCCAGAAGACATTGCCGAGAAGCCGCGCGGCCGCCCCGGAAGGCGCGTTCGTCGGGCTTGCGACCACGAACGGCCCCGGCGTCGTATAGGTGTTCAGATCGGCCCCCGACGACAGTTGCACCGCCGCCCAGTCCAGCCCCGCTTCCAGCGCCTCGATCCGGTCCTCGTATGCCGACAGGTCGCCGCTCGTCACCGGGACGTTCGTGATGTCCTCGATCCAGAGCATCTGCACGTCGGTCGCCGGACGCAGATCGCCGCCGTAGATGCGGATGAAGGCCCGCGCATAGACCGCATTCGGGTTGAAGGCGTCCACCCCGTCACCGTCGGCCGAGGCAATGACACCGCTCCACGTCACCAGCCCGTCAGCCGCGACCAGCGCGTCGGATTCCAGAACCGACACCGGGGTTGCCATGCCATCCGAGGCCATGCCGTTATCGAGCCAGGCAACGCAGAGTTGCACGTCGTCGTTCAGCGGATCGCTGCTGTTCAGATACCGCCGCAGCCGCGCGGTGACGCGGTATTTCCGGCCCGGCACAAGCTGCACCAGCCCGCGCATGGACACGATGTCGTCGCCGTAGAGCCGCAGCACCTGACCGTCAGCCGAGGCGGACTGGTCTTTCAGGTCGAACCCGAGAAGCGTTGCCGGCGGGCCGTTGAAGTCCCGGGCGAAGTCGCTCATGTCCACGCCCGGAAGCCGGGAGAAGCCGCCCGACGCGCGGCGCGGTTCGAACAGAAGCCGTTGTTCGATGCGTTGGCTGATCGCGTTCTCGGCCCCGCGCAGACCCTTCGGCGTGACGAACTTGTCGTCAAGGCCGGATGCCGCCGCTTGTGATTCCGTCGCCTTGAGCGCCGCCAGAACCGCGTCCGACAGGCCCGATACCTGCGCGGCGGTGTGGGTGTGCGAGGATGCAGCCTTGGCGTCCAGCGCGGTCTGCAAGCCGGTTACGTTGGCGATGCTGTGGTTGTGGCTGGTCGCCGCCTTGCCGTCCAGCGCCGTTTGAAGGCCGGTGACGTTGGCGATGCTGTGCGAATGGGACGTGTCGGCCTTGCCCGCCAGCGCGGTGGAAAGACCGGGGATCGCGGTGTGCGTCATGGACGCGACGAACTGGTCGAAGCTGACCCGCTTGGAAGCGTTCGAAGCCTGACTGTCGGAAATGACGAAGCGATCACCGCCGGCCAGCGTCGTCTTGTTCGTGCCGCCCGCGATCAGCGACCCCATCTGCGTCCAGTGATAAGCCGCGACCGACGACAGCAGAGCCTTGCGCGAGACGCCCGAGTTGGCGCTGTCGGAAATCGCGATGCTGTCGCCGCTGACCAGCGTTCCCTTCGCCGTCGCACCGGCAATCGACGGGCCTGTCTTGGACCATATGTAAGCGGCAAGCTGCGCGAACGACATGCGCTTCGTCGCGCTGGACGCCGCGCTGTCGGAATACCCGATCTTGTCCGCATCGACCGGCGTTCCCTTCTCCGTCCCGCTGGCGATCAGCCCCCCGAGGCGGTCCCAGATCGCCGCGCCGATGGTCGTACCATCGATCCACCGCAGAACGCCCGAGACGATGGACGGGATGCGGTCGTCGTTCCCCAGCCCCTCGTATTCGGTCTGGCCGTTGACCATCGCCTCGAAGTTATCGACCGTCAGATACTTGTTGGTCCCTTCGGGGATGTTGGTGGTCGTCGCGCCGTGCGGGTTCGCTGCCGCCTTGTGCGTTTGCAGGTCATCATGGACCGCCTCGATTGCATCGTTGATCGCATCCTCGGTCGAGCCTTTGGCCGCAACCTTGGGATCGGTCCCCGTCGTGGGGATCGAGAAAGGGGAATACGCCATGCCTGCCTGCCTTACCTGATCGTGCGCGTGTAGGGTCCGAGCCAGCCGCCGCGCTGGCCGGTCTGGGTGACGACGCGGATGTAGAAATCACCCTCGCCGTGCGTCAGTGCGCCCGCCGTGACAGGCCGCACCGTGAAGTTGTCGAAAGTCGCCGTGCAGGTCGTGCCTGCCAGAATGCCAACCTGCGTCGGGGATGCCGGAGCCGTCAGCGTGTATTGATGCGTCCCGGTCGCGCCGAACGCCCCGGTGCTGACCGTGCTGGATCCGATCAGCCGCATCAGCGCCGAGCCTGCCGTGTAAGACGGCATGTCCACCGAAAGGACGTAGGTTTGCCCCGCCACCAGCGAAGCTGTGCGGAACATCGTGTTGTTCGCGCCGTTCGCGGCATGGCTTGCCACGCCCGATCCGATGGACCAGCCGCCGGGGGTCGTCCACCCGGCCGAGGATGCGAAATCCCCGTTGACCACCACGTTTGCCGCAGCCGGATCGCCCGCCACCGCATCCGCCGACAACTCGTCCGGGTCCAGCGGGATGATCCCGGAGACGACAGTTGCCGAACCGGACCCGGCACCAACGGAGGATCGCCCGACTTCCACGCCTTGGAACGACGAACTGTCCGGCGTGTCCACGTCGAAGGTAATGATCCCCGGCCCCGCCGTGACCGTGTTGATCGTCAGCGGCAGGCCCGGAATGATGCCGGAAATGCTGATCTTCGCGCTTTCCTGCGACCCGGCGACCGCCCACACCCGGATATCGTGCGAGGCCAGCGGTCCCGAGGAAATCAGGTGCCCGAACACATCGCCCGACCCGTCCAGCGTATCCTTGCTGATCGTCCCGCCCGACTGCCAGTCGCCGCTGTCAACGCGCCAGTCCCATGCATAGCCGGTGACCAGTTCGGACGGCGACGGGTCGAAGCTGAACCGGATGCGCGGGATGACCTGCGTCCCGGTGTTCAGGTCGTGATCCGGCCCGGTCTGTGCGCTGATCGCCCCCGGAGGCCGCAGCGCCTGCCGGTCCGCGATATACGGCTCGTTGTCTACCTCTTCCTCTTCGGTGTCCTCATCCCATGCGTAGATGCTGGCGTCGTGCAGGACGAACGTCGCCGGAAGCCGCATCGCCACTTCACCGCTCTCCCCGATGGGATCGAGACCGGGGTTGATGCTCTGAACCTCGTAGACGCCATCGAACTCCGACAGCCATTCGACCCCGGCCAGCGTGAACGTCGAGCCGCCGATCAGGTCGAAGCACTCCGGCGGCAGGATCGCCGTGATCTGCTGCTGCCGCCGCATCCGCAGGCCTTCGATCTTGCGGATCCGCATGGCCTGCGTTGCCGAGGGGCAGAATGACAGCGGCATATCCCGCACCGTGCGGACGCCGCCGTCCTCCGCCAGAGCGCCGGGGATATCCCACGGCTTCAACTGCGCCGTCTCGTAGCCCCGAGCGGGCGACAGGTAGGAGACCCGCAGCGTCGTCACCAACTCGTGTTCGTCGGCCAGTTCCTGCGCCTCGAAGCCGCCATCCATGAAGTCCGAGACGGTGAGGGTCGGCGCACGGTATTCCCCGCAGGCCAGACCCAGCTTGCCGCCGATGCGGATCAGGTTGCCGCCGCCGGACAGCACCAGCGGGTTCACCTGATCCTCGATTTCCCCCACGTCGAAGGCCAGCGTTCCGGCCACGCGATACCGCCGCTCCGTCCCGCCGGATTTCAGGTCCACCAGTTCGTCGGACACGTCGGCGGCGTCGATGAAGGACGCCATGTGCAGGTTGTTCGCCCGATACTGCCGGATCGGGTTCTGGGTCAGTGCGTCCAGCACACAGAGCGCGTGGTTGTCCGACCACTCCCACGTGTCCGGGTCGTCCGGGTCATGCCCGCCCTCGCGCGGGTCGTAGATGAGCGACCACTTGCCCTCGACCTCGACCATTGGCGGCGTGGACGGCCACCGCTCCTGCCGCTGCCCGCCATCGCCAGCCGCGAACCGCGCCCACAGGACCGTGCGCCCCTGCCAGCCGTCCGTGGCCTTCCACAGTTCCTCGTCCGCGCCCGCAGCCCACGGCACTTCGTCCAGGAACATGTCGGGCGGCGACGTCTGATCGCCCCGGCTGATCCAGATGTGCGTATGGTTGAGAAACGGATGCGTTGTCCCGACGGCGCCGTCGCCAGTGAAATCGAAGGCATCGCCCGACAGAGCGACAGGCCGCTTGTCCAGATAGAGCGTGAAGGTCGGCAGCGATGAAGGCCGCGAGTTGAGTATCCAGCACCCCCAGATGAACCGCCCGCGAACCGGCGTTCCGACCGGCGTTCCCGTCGCCCGCCCTTCGCCATAGACGAAGCGGTATGCGGGTTCGGTCGTCGGCGCGGCCAGTTCCCGGCCCAGATCCTGCGCCTTCGGCATCTTCGGCCCGAAAAGCGCGTTGGACGCGGCAGACAGCAGAAGCGACCCGCCGAGCCGCAGCGTGGCAACGGCCCAGATGCCCGGTTGTGCCACGCCGAGCGCCGCGAACGCGGTCGTCAGGCTCGACAGCGCCGTGGTAATCAGTGCGCTGATCGGATCGGCCTTCGCCGCGTTCGGAAGCGCAAGGAAAGAGGCCAGCAGAAGCGCCCGGAGTTTCACGCAGTCAACCTCCACGCCCGCAGGATTTCGCCCCGCCAGATCGTCATGCCGCGCCGACCCTTGACCGCCACCACCCCCGGCGCGACCGCCAGCCCCAGAGCCGCTCCGAGCGGGCGGGATGCGGGCACCAGCGCCATATCCCCAGCGTCCATCTCCGCTACCGGAACAGGCACCAACCCCTCCCCTTCCAGCGTTGCCGCTGCGAATTGCTCCGCTCCGCCGTGTGCGCGGCACATGCGAACCAGGGCGAGAGGCCCGGAATAGGTGCCCCGGATGCTGGCAATCGGATCCACCCCATGCAGCGCCTCGAAAGCACGGCCCGCGCTTGCCCCGCAGTCGGATTGCACCCACTCGAAATCCCCGCGCATGGCGCGTCGTGCCGCCGCAAAGGCGTCCGGTGTCGTCACTGGCAATGGGGGGTCTTCCTGCTGCGCGGGATCGCCGCCGGACGGCCCCAGAAGACCGCCGACAACGCCCAGCAATGTCCGCACGATCACGGCTGCGGCCACACCGCCGGGTTGATCGCCCGCTTGATGGCGTTCTGGACCTGCCGCCCCGCCGTATCGCCGGGATATTTCTGGATCTGGTCTTCGTGGTTGTGCGTGATGCTCGCCTGCGCCCGCGCCGAAGGGCCGACGCCGAGGCCGATGATCAGGTCGTGCATGTCGTCACCGAAGACGAACCGCTCGCTGGCGTAGTAGCCGGTGAACAGCGACACCGGGTCCGTGACCAGCGTCGTCCCCGCCCTTTCCGTCACGGCCCCGAACCAGACTTCCAGCGCCAGATTGCGGATCGGTTTCCCGCGCTGATCCAGCAGGGCTTCCCGCGTTCCGGCGACGTGAATGCTGGCGTCACCCGTTGCCAGCCCCCCGGCTTCCTCGGGGATTTCCAGCCGCGCGAGACTGATCATCACGCCGTCCACATCGACGCTGATGCCCTTCCACGTCTCGCCGTTCCACGACAGATCACCCACGCCGGAATGCAGATAGACCGTCCCGTCAGGCCATTCCGCCTCGAACAACAGGACCGGGTGAAACGTGTCCGCCAGAGCCGCCGTGAGGCCGGAGGGAACGCCGCGCGTCAGGGGCATGGGTCAGGCTCGGCCTGTGTAGTGCTTTGGTTGAAGGCGCATATCCCGGACGATGGCCCGGGCTTCATTCACCGTCATCATCCCGTTCATAATCTCCACGATCACCGCCTTCAGATCATCGACCGTCTCGGCCTCGTCGGCCATCTTGCGAAGTTCGTTCATGTCCACGGGTTCACCTCCGTCCAGGTGTCGTATTCGTCCGCGAAGACCTCGCGGAAATCCCAGGTGTAGGACCACGGCCCCGACGCAGGCTGCACCGCGTCAGGCATGTTCATCGCCTTGACCACGATGCTTTCCTTGCCGCCGATGCTTACAAGCCCGTCCAGCGTGAACGCCTCGAACGTGCGGATCGTGGCGGTCCCCGTCCCGTCAGACCGCGCCGCCGTCAGAACCCGGCTGGCCTCGATATCCGTCCCGTCCGTCACCGTGATCCGCTGCGAAGGCCGCGCCACCATCCGGTTCGGCGGAAGCCCCGTCACCGTCAGCGCGGGCCAGCCGCCATCGGTCGTCGGCGTCCCGGCCAGAGGATAGTCGCCGTCGCCCCAGAGCATGTCCGTCCCGCTGTCGGTCCATTCCATGTCGGTCGCGCCTTCGACCCAGCCCATCACCTTGTTCAGCAGGTTGAGCCTGCCCGGTGCCAGCGCCCAGAGCGGTGCAGGCGCGTCGATCCGCACCAGATGCTCGCCGCCCTGCAACAGCCGGATCAGGTTCTCGACATATCCCGCCCCGTTGCCGTCCGCGCCGATGCCGGTAACGACCGCCGTCAGTATCCGCCGCTCGCGCTGGAACGACGACGTGCGCGTGGTGCCCTGGATGAACGTCACCGACTGAGACACCGGGGCGCTGGTGGTCATCTTCCAGCCGACAAGTCCGACCGGAGGCCATGCGATCACGTTCGTCATGCCCGCCCCGTCTGGCCCTTCGGCTGGTGCCGCAGATCGCGCGTCACCTTCGCGCGGGTCGCCGCGCTGCCCTGTTGAACCTCTGCCCGCACGGTCGCCATGATCCGCCCGTCATCCGTCAGGGTCAGTTGGCTGGCGGACATTTCGATATGAGCCGGCGTCCGCTCCGGCATTTCCCGCAGTCGCGAGTTGGGGATTACCTTCGACCCCTTCGGCAGGTTCACCAGTTCCGGCCCCCTCTCACCCACGACGGCCAGACCGCCCGGCGCATAGGGCGTGCCGACAGCGAAACCGGGGATCAGGCTGAAAAGGCTGCTCAGCCCCTTGTCGAACAGTCGGTCGGCCACCCCGCCCAGAATGTTGCGGATCCCGTCGCGAAGGCTTGTCGTGCCCTTCAGGATGCCACTGATCATGCTCTTGACCTGGCTCTGGATGCCGCCGAACACCCCGTCCACATGGTCGCCGACCTTCTCGCCTGCGTCGGCGATGCCGATGCCGAGGCCCTCCATTATGTTCACGCCGATCTCGTGGAATACCTTCGACGGAGACTGGATGCCCAGCTTGGCCTTCACGCCGTCAACGATCCCCCCGGCAAAGCCGGTGATGCCGTCCTTCACGTCCTGGTATTTCTGCTGAAGCCCCTTCCAGAGGCCGTCCAGAATATCCTTGCCGATCTGAACCATCTTCGCCGGCAGCTCCGCAAAGGCGTCGATGATGGTCTGCGCGAGGCTCAGAACGGTTTCTCGGACGTTCGCTGCGAACGTCAGCACGGCATCCTTTGCCGCTGTCAGCTCCGGCGAGAATGCAACCGCTGCCGCTGTCAGCGCGGTGATGCCCGCGATCACCGCCAGAACCGGCGCACTCAACGCGCCGAAAGCCGTAACCAGAAGCCCCAGCGGGATCAGCACCGGGCCGATAACCGCTGCCACTCCCGCAATCGCCACGCCCGCCTTCAGCAATTTGGGGTCCAGATCGCCTGCGGCGCGGGCCAGATCAGCGGCCTTCAGCACAAGCTGCGTGAAGGCTTCCAGCAGGCCGCTGTCGGCAATCGCCAGTTGCAGTTCCTCGAACGCCGAACGAAGCTGCTTCAGCGTGCCGTTCAGACCCTTCATCCGAGCCTCGGCCTGCTCCGACGCCGACGCCTGCGAAATCCTCTCGTCCAGTTCCCGGATGCCGTCTGCGCCCTCACGCATCAGCCCGATGGCCGTGCGGATCGCGTCCGTGCCGAAGATCGTTCCGAGCGCGTCGGCCTGCGCCTCTTCCGACAGCCCCGCCAGACCATCCTGCAAGGTCTGCGCAATCTCGGCCATCGAACGCATGTTGCCCTGAGCGTCGAAGAATTCGAGGCCGAGTTCTTCGATTGCCGCTGCGGCGTTGTCCGAATCCGGCGTCAGGCGCTGAAGGAAAGTCTTGAAGGACGTGCCGGCGTCGGAGCCGCTGGCGAAGGTGGACGACGTTGCCGCGATGACCGCGTTGAACTCTTCCAGTTCCACGCCGAAGCCGCCTGCAACGCCACCGGCCTGTGCCAGCGCGAGGCGATAATCGTCAATCCCGAACTTCGAAGCCAGAAGAACGCCGTTGACGCCATCCACGACGGAACGCAGATCACCGGCCGACTTCCCGAAGTTCAGCATCACATCGGTGGCAAGATCGCCCGCCGAGGCCATGTCGGTTCCCGCAGAGGCGGCGAGCGTCAGAGACGCTTCCAGCGCCCCGCCCAGAATGTCCGCCGTGGAGAGGCCGTTCTTCGCCAGGATTTCGATGGCGTTCGCCGCTTCCGAGGCGGAAAACTGTGTCGTCGCCCCCATGTCTCGCGCAGCCTGACGCAGAGACAGGAATTCGGTCTCTGTCGCACCGAGCGCCGCCTGCACCCGGTTCATGCTGGCCTCGAAGTCGCCAGCCGTCCTGAGGGTCAGCCCGGCAAAGCCGGTCAGCGGCGCGGTGACGGCGATGCTCATCTGAGCGCCGACAGCCGACATGCTCTTGCCAACGCCCTGCAACGAATTCCTGGCCTGACGCAGCCCGGCGGTGAAGGCCGAACTGTCCAGACCAAGATCTACGCGCAGAGCGCCGACGACTGCGTTGCTCATCCGCTATTCCTCATTGCCAGACCCGAGAAGAAGGCGTGAACCCGAGACAGGTCCGAGACCTGCCGCGTTGCGCGTTGCCTCACAGGCCTGTAGTCGGGGATCTTCTTCGGCGCGTGGAACGAATAGGCCACCAGCCGGGCCAGTTCGTTGTGCATCGCCCGCTCCGCTTCGATTTCGGCGGAACGCCGTGCAGCGAGACCTTCAAGAACCATCCCCAACTCGCGCGGGGAAAGCCGCCAGAACTGTTCGATATCGCGCCCGGCTTCCAGCCATGCCTTCAGCCAGCGGTCGATCAGGTCGCCTTCTTCGCCGCCGCTTTCGGCGGCGCTGCCACGTTTCCCGGTTTCGCCTCCGGGAACGCTGCACGGATCGCCTCGCCCATCTTCTCGGCAGCGAGTTGGAAGCCGGCGGCATCCATGATGTCACCGGCATCCTCTTCCGTCACATCATGCTCGGCCGAGAGAACCGCCCAGAACAGACGGCGAAAACGCTGTGCATCCAGTTCCTCGGACTTGCTCCCCTGATCGATGGCGCGAAACGCCTCGGTGATGGTTTCCCCGGCCTTGTCCTGATAGCGGACCATGCCGTTCGTGGTGAGGCGGAGACGCCAGACGACGCCATCCGCCTCGATTTCGACCATGCCGCGCTTGCTGTTCATCAGGCGGCAGTCCCGCGCGTCCACGTGACCTCACCGGTCAGTCGCAGATTCAGGTTCATGCCGACGATCTCGCCGATGTCCCCCGCGTCCATTTCGGCGGTCGGAAAGGCGCGGAACTCGAACACGTCGCCGGTTGCCTGGCTGGGCTGTGTTTTCAGCGTCAGGCGGTAGTAGATCGAATCCGCCGCTTCCTGATCTTCCAGAACCTGCTCGTAACCGTCAGCCGTGTAGCCCATCGGCACGCTGATCTCGCCGGGGTCTTTCAGGCCCTTGATGTATTCCCGGTATCCGCCAGGGCTGTCGAGAGACGTGGCGTCGAGATATTCCGTCGTGACGGTCGGAACGGCCACGCCCTTCACTTCGGGCAGGGTCGTCCAGGTTGTGCCGTCCGCCGAACGCTCAAGTTCGGCTCCATAGGCAATGATTTGTTCGCTCATCCGAGCCTCCTTTGTTTCCGGCGTGCCGGGGTTGCGATCACGCGGAATGCACGATCAAGAAATCGAGGGACGTGCGGAACGGACGCTCCGCAGCCTCGGAATAGCTGCTTTCTCGGCTGTCGCGGGAGGACGCCCAGAAGATGCCCTGAAAGCCGCCGCCCACGTATCCGTCACAGGCCGCGACAACTGCCCTCGCAAGGCGCTTCGCAGCCGCGTAGGTCAGGGCGTAGCAATCCACCTGAACCCTGCCGCGAAAGATGCCGTCAGGGCCGTCCAGGGTATGGTCGCCGGCACCCGAAACGACAGTCAGAACAACTGCCGGAAAACTCGCACCCTGTGGATGGCTTCCCCAATCGACGCCAGACGCCAGAGCCATGACGCCCGCGTCACCGCGAAGGATCGCCCGGAATTCCTCCTCCATCACTTCGCCTTCGCTGCCTTGAGCCGCGCCCGCATCACCGCCTTGTTGATCTCGTCCGACAGTTCGATGCGAAGGCGGCGCATGAATTCATCCGTCCCGGTGTCGAAGGCCGGGCGCAGGAACGGCTGTGCGCCGTGGTTGATGGTGCCGAATTCCTGAAAGATGCCGTGAAATACCTTGCGGGTCGGGCCGACGTAGACGGTGACTGCCGCGCCGCCCTTGTTCGCCTTGTTCGCTGCCTTCAGGGCGGCAACTGCCTCGCTTCTTGTGCCTCCACCGCGCAACACACCGGAATACGCGGCCTTGCCCTTGTCGGCCCCATGGGCGCGAACCGAAACGATGATGTTTTCCCGAAGTTCCTGATTCAGATCGACCGTGTTGGGGTCATCAGGCGCAAGCGACCGCGCCTTCGCCGCCATCGGCTCCGCTGCGGACATCAACGCCCGGCGCAGGACGTTTCGTGCCGTCGCTCGCGGCAACTCGTCCGCCAGAACCTTGTCCAGCTCCTTCATGCCGGACACGCGAATGGATGGCCTCATGCGTCCGCCACCGCCCCGGCAGTTATCTCGACACCTTCCATCCGGCCGACTTCCTTGACCGAGAATATGTCGTAGTTCATGCCGCGATACTGGATCCGGTCCTTCGGGGTGATTGCCGCTGTCTGCGCCGACCAGCGCACCACGAACCGGGTCGTGATCTCTGCCGATATGCCGCCTGCCCTGATCCGCTCGCTGTCGGAAATGTCCTTCTTCGACGCGAACAGGTCGAACGACGTGCCGTAGTTGGTCACGGCGCTGAAACCATCATCGGACGACGTGGCCTTCTGCACCGTGATCCGCCTGTCCAGATTGCCTGCCTTCATTCGCCTCGCCCTTGCTTTTCTGCCGCCGGGTGGTCAACTCTGGCAAGACCACCGGAGGAAACGCCATGATCCGAAGCCTCGTCTGCCTCGCGCTTCTCGCAGGCCCCGTTGCCGCGATGACCGATGCCGAACGTGTCAGAACGGCTCAGAACCTTGCCGCTGTGCTGGCCGGCGAAGAGCATTGCGGACTGACCTACGATCAGCAGGCGCTGGCCGACCACACCGCCGAACTGACCGGCGGCGACATGGAGTTTCCTGCCGCCCTGAACGGGATGCTTGCCTTGTCTCGCTTGCAGATCGCAGACCACTCCAACAGCGAGCGAACTGCCTTCTGCGCCTCGATCAAGGCAGCCGCAGAAGCTGACGGCTTCCTGAAGCCCTAGAACGACACCCACCGATACGGCGCGATCAACCGGTCGAAAAAGGGCATCCGCGTCACGTCCCCCTCCCGGTTCTCATACATCGCCGCGACCATCTGCATGATCGCCACCCGGATGTTGCCGGGAACGTCCGACGCCCCGCCGAACCCGCAGGTAAACGAGACGCGCACAGGCCCGTCTCCAGTGTAGAGCGTCGGGCGGTCGTAGTCGTCCGAAAGGCGCAGCCGCGTCCCCTCCGCGACAGGATGCAGCGTCATCACGGGACCGCTTTGCTCGTCCCCGTCCTCGTCATCGTAGACCACCGAGACCGACGACACGTCCGGCACGGGAAGCACGAACGAACGCTCCCATCCGTCACAGGCAACCTGCCACGTCTGGGTGATGATCGCCCTCCCGAGTATGCCGCGAAACCCGTCCAGCCGCGAAACAGCCGCGTCCAGCAGATCGGCAATCACGTCATCGGACTCCGAATGCTCGACAACGGCGTTCGCCTTGCACTCCGCGACTGTGACCGGCAATTCTGCCGGCGGCGTGACCAGAACGGGCCGGAACATCAATAAAGCGCCCAAATCCCGGTGGCGGTGCCGCCCAGGCGGACCTGGCGACACGCAAGCGGGTTGTATCCCGCCTGCAACGGAACACCATCCCGCTCCGTGCCGTCGAGCGCTGTCAGGTTCGCTGTTCCGGCGGTCTCGACAAGGAGCGAGCGGCAGGGACCATCGGGAAGATCAGCATCCGCCTTCGTCACGGGGATGTAGTCGTCGGCAGGCCGCGAAGAGGGATCGCCACCGCGCTCGAAGATGTCGTTTGCCATCAGTCATTCGCCTTGTTCTTCGGGGCGGTCACTGCCTTGTTCTTCGGCTTCGGCGCGGCCTTCTCTTCCAGAACGCCCCGCTCCAGTAGATGCCTCACGTCGGCGGCGTTGGCTTCGCGCTCTTCGCCCTCCGAATAGAACCTGTCGCCGTAGTGCTGACGCTTCACGATGTAGGTCTTCATTCTGCCGCAACCTCGCTCGTTCCCGCCGACGTTGCCGCAACCGCGCCGGTCCAGTTGGTGCCCGTAACGCGGACTTTCATCACCGCGCCCTCGTCTTCCGCGACCAGATCGTAGGTCGCCGCCGTGGCCCCCTCGACCGCCGCGTCGTCGCGCAGCCACTGATAGGTCAGGACGGGCGCTGCCCGCCCCGTCCACGCCCCCCCGGCTGCGGTCAGCGTCTCGCCGACCTGCGCCGTGCCCGTGATCGAAGGCGCAACGGTATTGGCAGGCGTCGAAGGAAGACCGCCCGTCGCGCCGATGAAGCCGGAAAGGCTCCGCTTCTGTTTCGTCGTCCGCATCATGTCGGTTTCTCCTATCGGCTCAGGAAAGGGGGCAGTCGCCCGCCCCCTCAAGGAACCGATCAGGAAACGAAGCCCAGATCGCCGTAGATGAACGCCTCGGGGCGATACACCGCCAGCGCCAGACGCTCTTCCGCCAGAACCGTGACGAGGTTCTTGGTGAAGTCGTCGTTGACGTAGCCGACTTCGACGCGGGCATCCCAGCGGTCGAAGATCTGGGCACCCATCTTGAACGCGCCGGTCAGGAACTTGTCCACCGCGATTGCCTGGGTGGCGACCACCGGCAGGCCCCAGAGGCGCGGCGCTGCCGTGCCCTGCGGAACGCCGATGATGTATTGGCCGCCGGCGTCCTTGGTCAGTTCGATCCGCGCCCAATCGGTCGGGTGCATCACGTGACCCGTGGCGGGGAACTCCGCCAGAGCCGCCTGAAGCATCGCCAGCCGCATCGTGTCGATGGCCGTGCCCGAGGTCGGCGTGAAAGCCGCCGAATAGGCCGTTGCGTTGGTGATGAGGCCCGACAGGTTCTGCCCGGTGCCGTCGCCGTTGAGAAGCTGGTTCTCTTCGGCATAGGCCAGACCGTAGAGCAGGCGCTGGTCGATCATCGACCGCAGGAACGACACATCGTCCAGAGCCTGACGGCTCGCCTTCATCCAGTGCGCGATCACCTTTGCAGTGGTCGAGACCAGATCCAGCTTGATATCGGACGACGGCTTGGCCGCACCTTCCGCCACCGGAGCGGCGTTGTTGGTGAAGCCGGTTTCCTGCACGTATTCGATGGTGTTCCCATCCATGCGTCCCTGCGTCAGCAGATCGCGCACCGTCATGCGACGGTCGGGAATGCCGACGACGCCCGGAAGGCGGGTTGCGTCCGCGCCGTCGCCGACCGAACCGGCCGCATCCGTGGTCAGGGTCGTGAGGGTCGCCTTGACATGCAGGTTCGCCTTGCCCGTCCGCGAAAAGCCGCCGTCCTGGAACGACTTGAACGAGTCGCTCTCGGTCAGTTGCTCGCCCAGCGTCTTGCGCTTCTCGTCGTCGCCTTCGGCCTTCGACCGCGCCAGCTTCTGCTCCATCGAATTGACCTGCTCGGTCAGTTCGTTCATCTTCAGCAGCGCCTCGTCGGCCTTTTCCTTCAGCCCATCGGACGATTTCACGCCCTTCTCGGCTTCGGCAAGCGCCTTCTCCGCGATCTCCTTGACCGCATCCACGCTCCTTGCGTGATCGGCCTTGATTTCGGCAGCGAGTTCCGCCACCGACTTGGTGTCATCCAGAGCCATTTCGGCCTCCTTTGTCGGATGGTTGGGTTAGCCCCGGAGCGCTTCAAGCAACTCGCGGGCTTTCGCCGCCGCCGGTTCCCCCGGCCCTTTCAGGTGGACACGTGCGGCACGTTCCGCCTGCGAATTCGAGAGACCCAAAGACCCCTTGAGCAACGTCTCGAATTCACGCTCGGTCAGCCGGTCCCCGGCCTTGAGCTTTTCCATGATCTCATCATCCAGCATCGCGGATTTGAGGCCCGCCCTGGTCAGTTCGTTCATCGGCATGGTGACGACGGAGACCTCGAACAGATCGACCTCTTTCAGATCCAGTGCACCATCCGAATTCTTCGATACCGCTTCGCGGCTGACGCGATATCCGATGGAAAGCCCGTCGATCTGACCGGCCTTCATCAATGCGTGGGCCTCGCGGCCTCGCTGCACGTCCATGTTGAATGTGCCTTCGACCCACAGGCCCTTCGCGTCCTCGCGCACCACATCCCATCCGCCGATGACCTCTTTCCGATCATGCTGCCACAGCATTCGCACAGGCTTTCCGCCTTGGAGCGACTTCGTGAACGCACCGGGCAACACCCGCTCGCCGCCTAGGTCCACATTGCCGAAGACAGAGGCATAACCCTTGACCCGCCCCGTTTCCGTCAAATCCTTGATTTCAAGGACGGATGCGCCGTTGAACGACTTCTCAAGCATCATCTTCGATTTCTCCTGCCTGCGTGATCGGCACGTTCTGCATCTGCATCCGTGGCACGTCGCCGCCCGGCACCGGGGCCAGGTTTTCCAGCCGCCGAACCTCGTTGATCGTCATCGCTCCGATGTTCGTCATGGCGGTGTAGAACGCCGCCCGGCCGGCGCTGTCGCCGCGCAGCAGCCCTTCAAGGTTGAATTCGATGGTCAGCCCGCGCGCCCGCTCGACCGGCGTGAGAAGCTGCTTCATAAGCGCCTGCTCGATCCGCTTCAGACGCCGCCGAAGCGTGAACTTCTGAAACGCCAGCGTCTGCTGCTCCAGACCCGTTCCCCAGCTGGTCGTCTTCTCGGTGTGGCCGATCATGTGCGGCGGAACACCGAAGAACCGGCAGACCTCTTCGACCGAGAAGCGCCGGCTTTCCAGCATCTGCGCATCATCGGGGTTGATCGTGAAAGGCACCCACTCCATGCCGCCTTCCAGAACCACCGGGCGACCGGAGTTCTGCGCCCCCATCATGTCGTCAACCAGCGAGGTCTTGGCCTTCTGCCGCTGTTCCGGCGACAGCCATTCCGAGAACTTCAGCGCACCGGACGGCCGCATCCCGTTCTTGAAGGTGCCGCCCGCCGCGCGGTCGATGGCCCGCGCCAGCCCAAAGGCATTCCGCGCAAATTGCAGCGTTGACATGCCGCCGAGCGGCGATCCTCCGAAGCCCCTGACGTGCAGGACGCCTTCGTCCGTTTCCACGAACGCCCTGCCCTCTTCCGACCACCGATATTCCAGCGATCCGTTCGACTTGCGCCGCACAAACACGATATCGGGGCTGATCGGCACCAGCCCCACCACCTTGCCTTCGCTGCGGATGATCCGGGCGTATCCATTGCCCCACAGTTCCAGCGAAGCCGCCATGAATTCCCAGAAATCGACCGCCGTCTGGTCGTAGTTCGGGCTGTCGTGCAGCAGTCGATAGAGCGGATGCGTCGATGCCACCGACCGGCTTTCCCCATCCCGCCGGTAGAGCATCAGGGGCAGAGACCCGATTGTCCCCGCCAGAAGGTTCGTGCAGGCCCAGACGGCCGATATTCCGAGCGCGGATTGCGCCCCCACGATCTCTCCCGCATCGCTTTCGCCGCCGGAAATCCGCGTTACCGGGATCTCCTGCAATCCGAACCGCGCCACGATCAGCGATTTGAAGCGTTGCTTCAGGCCCATGTCGCGCCCCTCATAGTGCGGCGAAGAAATCGTCTATTCTGGCTCCCGCTTCTTCGTTCTTGACGAACCAGCCGAGCGCCATGATCAGCGCCACAGCACCGTCGATCTTGTTTGCGGGAAGCTCCTTGCGCGGATAGACGTTATCCTTCGCGTCGAAGTGGCCGACCACGTTGCCAATCATCCAGTTCAGAACGGCATTGCCAGGGTGATGAATCCGACGCTCGCGCATCAGAGCGTCCAGCGTCTTCGTCGCCTCGCTCATGTTGGCGACGGTCTGCCGGAACTCGTCAGCCGGGAAGCCGTCCTTCTGAAGGTTCTGGATCAGGTAATTCGCTTGCCACGGGTCCACGACGACCGCCGAAATGTTGCGTCCGGGAACCTCAAGTCTGATTTCGTCCTCGATCAGGGCGAAGTCGATTGTCTCGCCAGCGGTGGCCTCGATATCGCCCTGCATTTCCCAGCCCCGATACATCGGGTGGCGATCCTCTTCGATTGCCGCGCGGGGCAGAAAAAACCGGGGGAAGACATAGAAGTGATCCGCCCCTTCGACCCGCCGGCGATAGACGTTCATCTTCGCGGCCATGTCGATCTTGCTCGCCAGATCCAAAGCGACGACGCTCTGGTCTGCAATGAATTCAGCCTCGTCCAGCGACTTGTCTTCGCAATGCCGCCAATGCTCGGTATCGAACAGAGCCGCGTTGGCATCCACCCAGACGTTCAGATGCTTGGTCAGGTAGTTCGCCCGCGCGGTTGCAACCTGCCTCGCCTTCGCCGCCGTCTGCATGACCACGTTGGGATCGACCGACACGCCCCAATTCGGGTTGGCCTTCCTGAGCGTGGCCTCCTCGAACGGATCGTCACCCTCGTCTATCGTGTAGATGATCCCGAAGGTGCTTTCGGCCGCCCTGTCTTCCAGAGTGCCGCTCAGAACCTTCACAACGTAGTCCCGGACCTCGTAGCAAACGCCGTGCTTGTTGCTGCCGGCTGTGGTGATGGTCCAGAGCAACGACTGCGGGCGCTTGCCGATGCCGGTTTCCAGAACGTCGTAGACATCCCGCGTCTTGTGCGCGTGGAGTTCATCCACGATTGCCAGGTGGATATTCAGGCCGTCGAGAGTATGTCCCTCAGCGGACAGCGCCTTGAACGCAGAAGACGACGAAAGCTGAACAACCGCCTGCGCCGTGACCTCGATGCCGAACCGGGCGCGGAACTTCGGCATCTTGCGAGCCATCGCCTGCGCGTCCCGAAAGACGATCCGAGCCTGATCCCGTGTCGTTGCCGCCGAGTAGACCTCCGCACCGGCCTCGCCATCCAGCGCCAGCATGTAGAGGCCGACAGGCGATGACAAGCTGGACTTGCCGTTCCCTCTCGGAACCTCGACATACACCCGCCGGAAGCGCCTGTTGCCGTCAACATCCACCCAGCCGAAAACGGTGGTCAGGATGAAGACTTGCCAATCTTCCAGCCGCATCAGCGCCGCCTCGGACGCCAGCTTCCCCTTGATGTGTGGGGCCAGTTCCACGAATTGGCAGACCCGCGATGCCTTCTGCGCGTCGAAACTGAAACCACTTGGCGGGAAGGCCAGATCGTCAAGCTGGCGCTGGCACGCCTGCTGGACATAACGGCAGGCCGGGATCAGTCCTGAAACAACCCCCTCGGCGTATCGAACCGCCCGATCCGGGAAGCTCACTGAACGCTGCCACCGAACGAGGCAAACGGGTCATCGTCCTCCTGCTCCTTCGGCAGATAGACCTTCGAAACCGAAGTCGGGTTGCCGCCGAACGCATTGCACTGAAGCCGGAATTCCTTGAACTCGTTCACGCCGGCGTCACCGTGCTCGATGACCTCCCAGAGTTGACAGATCACGCCAAGCGCCTTGCGATCCGAGGCAGAGACCCACGGCCATTCCTTCACGAACTCCCGCCATGCCTTCTTCGCGCCAGCCGACAGATAAGCCGGCGCGGGGCCTATCGGTTCGCGTTCCGGCTCGCACCTGTCACGGTATCGCTGCGGATTGTGCGCGGCTGCGCCGGTCAATTCCGCCTTGCCTGTGGGCGTTCGGGGTCGGGGCATAAGATGGGTCCGCTTCGGAACTTTCTGAATTGGGGACGTATGTTTTGCGGGTAGCCGCCGGTCTCCCGCCGGGCAGGTGTGACGTTTTTGCCACCCCCCCCACTTCGCTGCGCTGCGGCATGAGTCCGGTTCGGACCTATCGGCCCACCGGGTATCCGTCTGGTCCGATGGCGCGATAAGCCGCCTTTGCCTCCGCTATGGCATCCGGGCATGTGTGCCGCTTCTCGATGCTGTCGCATATGGCGTGACAGGATCGGCAGATGGCCTTGAGGTTGCCTTCATCCCAGAACAGGTCCGGGCGCAGGGCTGCGGGTCTGACGTGATCCACGACGGCGCTGTCGGCGCGTGTCTTGCCGGGGCGCAGAAGGCGGCCGCACATCTGGCAAGTCCAGAGGTCGCGGATCAGTATGGCCTGTCTCAGGCTGCGCCATGCGGGGTTGTTGTAGGGATTGGACGGCAGGGTCACTCGGTTGCCCCGGAAACGAAAAGCGCCCGCCGGTTTCCCGTGGGCGCATCCGAACGCAGCACTGCGTTTCGCAGAATACTAATCTTGCGTTTCAGGATTGTCAACGCGACTTCTTGCGGCCAACCACCAAATGTAGGGCCTGAAGCGCCCTGACCGCCTGGATGCCGCGTTGCGTGGGCGCGGCATCTGCCCACAGCACTGCACGTTCCAGCCGCGCATCGTGGAGGGCGGTGCGCTGGTCGGCCTCGATCATGCCGAGCTGCCCCTGCCAGCGCATCCACGATGTCACGGCATCGGCGTCCTTCTCGTCCGATGTGCGCAGATCCACTGTGTGGCTGGTGTCGGTCTCCATCCGCTCAGGGACGGCCTTGATGGACGCACCCTTGGCGAACTCTCCCTGCCCGAGATACCTGCGGCGATAGGTGGCCTCTGCCGTGCACCATGCTTGATAGGTCTGCCACAGGTCGGCGGTCTCGCGCGGTGTCAGCATGTGCTGCATCACCAGTCCGATCTGCGATCCGCTGTGCTGACCACTGAGGGCGAGCCGATCCTTCAGGGTGTCCGGCTTCCCCGCGATGCGGCACCGAGCCTGCAATGCCGTCTTGCGCGGATCGGTCGCCCCTTCTGTTCGCTGCCTTGCCTGCCCGTTCGGCTGGCGGCGCGGAACGTCCGGCAGGTCGAAGCCCGCGACAGCGTTCGCCATCTTGCGCCTGTTGTTCTTCGCCTTCGTGCGGCGGTCGCCTTTACCCATGTGTCAATTCTCCGCGACGGAGGCAACAGTTTCATCGGAGGTGACGGTTAACTTCACCGTCCGGCTCAGAAGCCGCCTGATCTGCGAATATCCGGCGCCATCGATGATCGTTTCGTGTTCGTTCCCGATCTCGATAACGTCCAGAACGCCTTCGATCTCGATCCGATACCCGTTCTCGAATTCTACCGTTACTTTTGCCCTGCTGAATTCATTGATCGTCATGTCCTGCCCCTCTGTTGTGGTTTGGCGGGTCTTCCCAGGGTGGAGAGTTGCACCCTTCGTGTCCCGCCTCGGGCGATTGGGGATACCCGGTCCCCGGCTCTGCCCGCGCACCGCCAGCGTTGCCCCGCTGGTCAGGGGGTTTCGTTCCACGCCGCGAGAAAAGAAATGCCCATCGCCAAGATGGCGAGCACGCCGATCATCAGCGCGAGCAACTCGGACGCGCCGAACGCGAGCGCTACGGCTCTGACGCTGTAGCCGAAGCCGAGGAACACAAGCGTTCCGCTGACCACGACCCCGAAGTAGATCAGAGCCGTCAGCACAAACCGTCCCATCATTCGAATTCCTCCGTTGCTGTTGCGATGCCCTCTGGAAGGCCCGTAGCGGGGCGCTGAGGGGCCATGTCGGTTTTTCTGGTGTCTGCACCCGTCCGGGGCGCTTCGTCGCCCTGTGGCGCGTTCTTCGCCAGTGCAACCCTCAGCGCCTCGGCAATGGCGAGGGCGTGCGTGCTGCCGTCGCTGGCGCGGTCGAGATACCAAACCCGCCAGTTCTCGGCGCTCTTGCGGGTCAGCGTGTCCTCCCATGCGCCCGTCACCAGGTGGATCCGCCCGTCAGGCATTACCTCGGCGGTCGGGAGCGCGGCTGTCTGGCGCTGCTGCTCTGCGCGGGGGTTCATGCAGTCGTCTCCCAGAGAAGCTTGACCGTGGTAGGGCTCTTCATCGACTTGCGCGGTCTGCTGGGCGAGGACCACTCGCCGCCGCCCCTCTCGCCTATCAAGGTCCACCCGCTCGCCCGCAGCGACGCCCCGCCTTCCTCGGGCAGAGTGTAGGTTCCAATCCTCGTGAACCCCAAGGCGAACGCCGCTCGGGATGCTCTGCCGTAGAGGAAGGAACATGCGTTGCGAGTGCCGTCCGTGCAGAGCCGCGTCACCTCGGCGGTCAGGCCGTCGTCACGCATTCTGGCGACAGGCCGACCGACAATCACGACGCCGACCAGCCGCCCGCCTGCGAATGCGCCGATGCTGAACAGGTGCCCGACAACAGGGGGATGGTGGCGGTGAATATCCGCGACAAAGGCGTTTGCCTCGTCCAAGGATATGCGCCCGTGCCGAAGCCTGTGGTCACTCATCCAAACAACTCCATCTGCTTCATCGTGTCGGTGCGGGCGAACCATCCGGCGGGCCACCAGCTGCGGCAGCGAGGGCAGGACAGCCCGCCAGTGTGGCCGGGGCGCAGGGAGACCGTGCAGCGGGGGCAGGTCATGCTGCCTCCCACGGCTGGGCGACCCCGGCAGCGCGTCGACCGGCGGCGGTCAGTTCGTAGGTCAGGGCGCGGTCCTGGCTGGTCCACGGTGACGCCTTGCCGGCCAGCAGGCCCTTGTCGCACAGGCGGGCGACGGCTTCGCTGCCACGGCTGTGGTTCTGTTCTCCGCCGAGGTGGCGCTGTGCGTGGGCGAGAGTGAGCGGCGACAGCGCACGGGCGCGGGCGGCGGCAAGGCGCAGCACGACGGCTTCGTCGGCCAGTGCGCTTTCGGTGGCGCGGGTTATCTCGGCGATGGTGCGGGGGGCGAGGATCATGCAACGCCCTCCGGCTTCTTGATGCCAGCAAGGATACCTTCGCAGATCGTCAGGCCGCGCGGCTTGCGGATGCGATAGAGGATGATGTCATCGGAGTGGCCGCTCCAAGTCCATGCCGAAACCGCATCAATGTATACCGCAAACATTCCCAGCACTGTCCCCGCGATGAAAACATCCCGGAATCCACGACGGTCGATTGCCTCCACCACTTTACCGAGGCATGGGCAGCCCCTGCCGTCGTGTTCGATCCACGGTCCCCATTCGTCGGTCATGCAAGCCTCCGGTATGCCTGTGCACTGGTCTGCCCGGTGCCGATGCGGTCGGACACGACGCGGTTGGCCGTGGTCAGGCGGTAGAGTGCGCTGCGGACCTCGCCCGCCGTCAGCTTCGTGCGGTTCACCATGTCCGTGGCGGTGTATTCCCGGCCGGGCTTCATGGCGGCGAATACGGTTTCGGTGTGGTCGGTCATTCCTCGCCCTCCAGGTGAACAAGCCCTGCGGCCCGGCGACGCTGCTGCGTCGTGACGAGCGCCCGGAACAGTTCCTCCCAGCCGACCGATGCGGAGCGGGATTCCTGCGCGGCGTGGCAGGCGTGGCAGGCGTCCACGATGAACAGGTCGTCAGGCTTCTGTCCCATGCCGGCGAGGGACAGGACGCGAAGGTGAGCGCCGACCACCGTTTCCGGGTCGTGGGTGCAGATGCTCGGCAGGGCGAGGGTGCAGGACATGCCCCGCGAGGCATTGCGGATAGGCTTCGACTTGCCGGGGCGGTTGCCCTTCTGGTAGGGGGCGCGGCCTGTTTCGATGTAGGTCATGCCGCCTCCATCATGTGCGAGGCGGCGAGGATCGCCTGTATCTCGGGCCAGTGTTCGCTGTCCTCGATCCACGGCGCGAGGTCGTCGCGGATGTAGCGCATGGCGGCGTCCATGAAGGCCCCGAACGCCTGTTCATCCATCGCGGCGAAGCTGATGGACTTCGGCAGGGCGGCATATTCCACCCCCAGCCGTTCGCGATCCCGGCGGGACAGTTTCAGCGTCTCGACATGCCCCGTCGCCAGCTTGACGTGGGTCAGGACGCGCTCCGCATCCCAATCCGTTGCTGTCGGGCCGTCGTTCAGGGCATCGGCAACGTAGGTGAACAGGGCGAAGGCCATGCGGTGAAACTTGCCGTTGCGCGGCTGCTTCGGATCCACCTTGAGCGGGACGCCCCGCGCCAGCTTCTCGACCTCGATCGCCGCCGCCTTGTTGGACGGGCGAAGTGAACGCCCGTCGCTTGTCACGAAGAAGGTCATGCAGCCCTCCCGAGATTGGCTTTCAGCGCGTCCTTGTGCTGCTGCACCGCCGGATCGCGCTTGTAGTCGTCCGCGAGGCCTTCCCAGACCCGCTGCAAAGCGGCGAGGTCCGGGGCATCGCTCAGGCGCTGGATGCAGAAGGCTCGGCCCTGTGTGGTGGTCATGCTGCGTCCTTCCGTGTCAGGGCGACGAGTGCGTGCTGTTTGGAATCCACATCGGCAAGGAAGGACGTGACAGCCTCGCGGATTTCCTCGATCATCTCGGCGTTCCGCACGACCGTCTCCCGCGCCATCTGCAACTCGCCCGGAAGCGAGGGGCAGAAGGACACGAAATCGCACCATTCGGCCCCGGTGCATTCCATCTGCCACTGCATTTGCAGCAGATACTTCCGGTCGATCTTGCCGCCGGTCAGGCTTCGGAAATGCGTGGCCGGGAGCGGGCACTTGAACTCCACCAGCCCGTCAGGCTCGACCACACCATCCGGCGATGCGCCGGCCTCCGCGATGGTCGGGTGTTGGATGAAGCCCACTTGCCGAACGTCGTTTCCGGTGGACAACTCGTAGAACGCCCGCGCCTGGTCTTCCGTGTCGATGCCGTGCTGCATGGCGGCGCTGGTAAAGCCTTCGGTCGGCTGGCCCGTCAGGCGCTCACAGACAAGCTGGGCGAGGTAGTTCTGATAACCGGCCGTGGTCTTCGCCATCATCACGTCGGCGATGCGCGATGCCGTCACCTTGCCGAGCCGGGCCTGATGCCATTCCTCTGTCCGCTGTTCCATCATGCCTTCGCCTTCTTCTGTTCCAGCATCCGCCTGGCCTCTTCGAAGCGAGCGGCCGGAAACTCGTGAAGATCGGCCTCGTCCGGGTTCTTGTGCCCGAACGCGCGGTGGAACTTGGCCTCGTCCGTCCCGGTCTCTTCGATCAGATCGCGGAGGGTGCGGAACTGTTCGGCGGTGATGGTTGCGTGCTTCTGCGATGCGCCCGCGCCGTCATCCTCGGTATCGTCCCCCAGCGAGAGGCCGAGGATTGCCTGCGCCGTGTATCGCTGACCGTAGGTCTGGGTGGACCCGACTGCCTGCACCGCGTTGCGCCCCGCTCCAGTGTCGCGCGGCAGGGGAATGCTGTTCCGCTTGGAGTGCCCGCTTTCGTGCGACAGTTCGGCCGTCACCGTCACGAAGTCGGCATCGACCTCCGTCGAGAAAGACAGCGCCAGCCCATGCCGGGACAGGACCGGCCGCACATTGGACAGGATGTCTTTCAGAAGCGCATATCGCGTCTTCTGGTGCTTGTTCTCGCCCTTGAGCGGGATGTCGGGGAACTCAGCGGACGCCTTGGAGAAGGCGGCGTCGAAGGCGGCTTTCGCGGCCTGCGCGTCCACCTTCTCCTTCAATTCGAGCATCCGCTCCAGCTTCGCCAGATCGGCGTTCGGATCCATAGCGACCCGCTCGATCATGCTGACCATCGGGTCGGCAGGCAGGAACCGGTCTTGATCTTGGTCGGTCATCTTCGATACTTGCGTCATGTCTTTGGCCCTCCTTGGCCATTGGCTTGCCGGTGCCGGGGTGCTGACCCGGCCCGGCGCTTAAACTGCGGTCCAGAAAATCCGCTTGCGGAACTCGTATCGGTATTCGCGCCGGACCAGCCCGGACCGCTCCAGCTTCCCCATGTGCCAGCTCATGGCTGAATGCCCCTGCCCTGCGAGGCGGGCCAGATCCACGGTCGAGCGCGGGCCGTCTTTCAGCGCGGCCAGCGCGGCGAGGCGGGCGCGGTGAGAATGCGGACAGACTTCGGGACGCCCGCCGCGATCCTCGGCCCCGAAGGTCGGGCAGCGCTTCGCGTCCATGGCCATCAAGGCGGCGAGGCGATCTTCAAGCGAACTCATTCGCCGGACTCCCAATAGGCGATGGTGGCCTTGCCGGCCTCGTGGAGCGCCGACCCTGCCGGGTAGGACGAAACGTGGCGCCGAGCCGTGCCGAGAATGGTCGCCACCCGGCGGGCCTCGTCCTGCGTCAGGTTCGCCATGCGGTTGCCGCCCCTGCCCCGCTGCTTCGCGATGATGCCGCGAATGTCGCCGGGGGTCGGACGCCACTTCCCGTCCCGCAGGTAGGCGTCACATGCGGAGGAGATTTGGGAACGGGAGTATCCCGACAGGGCCTTCACCCAATCCATGATCGCCGCTTCCTCGACAGCCTCGCTCATCGGTTTCGTCGGAAAATGGCTCAGAAGGGTCTCGATCCTCGCCGTGATCCACGAAGTATCCGCGGGCTGCGAGACGTTCGGTGACAGATCGTTTGCCATGGGTGCGGCCTCCGTCGATGGGCTTGAGATGGGGTTGATTGAACTCGTCCTGCCAGCGCTTGCCGTTCAGGAACGATGCGGGGTGAATGGGGTTGGCGTCGGGCTTCGATGCCCGCCACTTCTCGAACCAACCGGCCCGAACGGCAGAGAACGCGGCCCGCTTGTTTTCGACCGACATCGCCCCCCATGCCTTCCGGGCGCGATCTTTCGCGGTCTTGTTCGGCCAGATTTCCCAGAACGCATCGAACCCGACAAACCGATCAGGCTTGGCCTGATCTTTTTTGGTAGATACGTCAGTATCTACCTCTGGTTCTGGTTCTGTATGGTCGGACCGTGGTGATTCTATCTTGTTGTTTTTGTTGGGACGGGACCTATTTTCGCGCTGTTTATCTTGAAGTTTCGCGAGAGTTTCGAGCTCGTTATCGGCGCGTTTATTCGTCAGAAACTCACCCGAGACGGTCAGTTTGTCGCCTTCGATCAGCGCGGCGCGGATGCTTTTCCACTTCCTGACAGAGCATCCCAGGAGGCCGGAGATATAGCGCTCGTCGTCCGGCAGATTGCCGCCCTGCATGTAGATCAGGTCCAGCACGACGCGGTATGCGCACTTCACTTCGAACGGCATCCCGATGGTGCCTTCGATGAAGTCTCGGGGGTATGCCTTGTAGTAGGGCAAGCCGTTCACGATATCTGCCCCCTGAACTGGATTCCGCAGGCTTCCAGAGCCTCCACGGCGCTGCTGACGACGCAGACCTGCCCGCGCCATTCCGCGTGCCAGCGGACCTGATCGTCCGTCAGGGTGCGCTTGCTGGGCGGCTTGGAGCCGTCCTTGACTTCCAGCAGCAGGTTGTGCCCGCCGATGCCGATCAGAAGGTCCGGGCATCCTCTGCCGACCGCGTGCAGCGGCTGGACAGAGGCCCCACATGCCCGGAGTGCTTCGACCAGATCGGCCTGGTTCGCGTCGGTTCTGGCCTTGGTCCTCACGCCCTGCCCTCCATCGCTGCGACGGTTGCCTTTGCGCGGATCCACTTGCGGCGCAGGGCAGCGGTCGGACGGTGCGCCTTGCGGGCGGCGTGGTAGGCGCGGGCGGCGATCAGCGCGTGTGCGCGGGCCATGACGAGGGCTTCCATCACACCACCCCGCGCGGAAGAAAGGCCCCTCCGGCCAGCCCGGCCAGCCGGAGGGAGTTTGCCGCCTGCACAGGGAGGATGAGAGGCAGACGGGTTCCGTGAGTGGATTGACGGATTTGCGATTCCGTGCGTATCGTTTCGGCATGAAACGCCTGAGCGCCCTTGCCTTCCTTGCCCTTGCCGGTTGTGACGAGCCGATGCAGCCCGTTGCGCCACCCCCGGAAATCCAGGTGCTGATGAACGCGTGTCAGGGCGGCGATCTGCAAGCCTGTCAGGCGGTTTCCAACGCCCGCCAGCAGCGCGAACAGAACCTCATCGCGGCCGCCGCAGCAGCCCCGCGCCCCTACACCGCGCCGTTGCCTTACGGGCCGTTCATGAACAACCGGCGCTGCACCGTGAACCCGTTCGGCCAGATGATTTGCGGCTGAACGGACGCTAACCCGCGTCAAACAAAGATAATTCGCCGCCGCACCTTGCACCCGCAGCATCGTCCCCCATTTGGGGTAGGCGCGGGCGACAAGACCCGCAGAGGCATCAGGCAAGACCTCGGGCGCAGAATTGCGAGCGAGACATTGACGACCCCCGATCATTCAGCGGCCTCCCGCCCGACAGGCGCGAAGTCTTCCGCCGCCAGAGGAACGTCCGAGTTACGCGCGGCATCCAGCAGCTTCTGGACATGCCAGTGCGGGATGACGCCGCCCGTTCCGCCAGCTTCGCGAGGGCGCTTCCAGTTGGATACGCGCGTCCGGTGGACGCCGCAGATGCTGGCGACCTTCGTGGGTCCGCCGAGCATGTCGATGATGCGGGATGCTGGTTCCATACCGCCTTGTAGCGATTTTCGCGACGAGACGCAAGCATGTTCGTAGCGAAGATGGCGACAGACTGGGGGAGCGATTTTCGCTACAAGCGCGACATGAACAGCGCGAAGCGATTCAGCGGGACCAAGCCGGCGTCACCCATGAACGAATGGGTGCGCGAGGCGATTCTGCACTCCGGCAGGACGGCGGTGGAGATCGCCGACCTGCTGAATGCGGAAGGCCTCCAGACGCGCTACGACAGGTCGAAAATCCAGAAGATGACGACCGTGCGGCGCGTGACTGTCGAGGAAGCGAAGGCGCTGGCGCGGATTACGGGTTACCCGCTGGATGCTGACGGCGAGATCGCGCGGATAATTGACGACTTGCAGTCTCTTGATCGTCCGCAGCTTCTCGCGGTTCAGGCCCTGATCGGCCATCTGCGGAACTCTCCCGAAGGCGGCGAATAGCTTCCCTGACTTGTTCGCGGTCCTCGGCGCTCAGGTGAAGCAGCTCTACCGCCACCTGTTCCCTGTCAAACATCCCACTACCCTTCATCTGGTCTGGCTAGTCAAAATCTGACTGGCTGACGGCTCTACCGGCCTGACCGACTCCGGTATACAGCGGCACACCCCTAGGCGTAAATATGCTTGCGTCGAGCATGGTTCTGCTCGGCCCCGCAAGTCGTATCGTTTTTCTCTACATTCCCGGTTGACTGATGTAGCGATCTTCGCTACGCATTCCCCATCACCGCACAACGCGGCCCCCGCCCCGAAGGGCAGATGATGGAGGGAACGATGACCAGATACACCACCAACACACACGGCTTCCGGTTCTACATCGAGCGCGCGAAGGACTTTGACGACGACGGTCGCACGATCGACGGCTCCGGCTTCTTCGCTGGGCTGGTCGAAGGCAACGACGAACTGTCTGGCGTCTGGTTCCCCACCGAATATGCGGCACAGGTTGCCATCGCGGAGTTTCGGGGCTGATGCGGCTCGGATGGAACAGGGCGGAAGACGGCGTGATTACCGTCTACGCCCACGCAAGCGATGGTCGAGTTTCGCCGGTGGCTGACTTCTGGGTTCAGCCGCTCATCGACAAGTTTGGAATGAAGCGTGCCGACGCACGGGAGTGGCAAGAGCAATTCGCTGACTTGCTGGTCCGCTCTCACAACAAGCACTTCACGAAAAACGGCAAGGCCATTCCCGAATGACGCATCGCCGGTCCCTCCGCGCGAGGGGCCGCACCATGCGCCAGACGCAGCAGACACCGCCCCGAAGGGCAGATGATGGAGGACAAAGATGACCAGAGGATTTGCCTGCGTAGCGCTGGATAGCCCGAAATTCGCGGCGAATGTCGGCGCGGTTCTTCGGGCCAGCTACTGCTACGGCGTGGCGCAAGTGAACATCGCCCGGTGCCGCAGCAAGGATTTGGACTTCAAGAACAACACCAGCAAGGCGCACCGGCACATTCCAACATTCATCGTGGACGACCCTCTGGAGTACCGCCCGCACGGAACGCAGGTTGTGGCGGTCGATCTGGTGGCGGATGCGATCCCGCTCCCGCGCTTCATCCATCCGGAGCGCGCGATGTATGTATTTGGCGCTGAGGACGCGACCCTCGGGAAGCGCATTCTGGACCGCGCCCAGCACCGCGTGATGATCCCGACCGCCGTCTGCATGAACCTCGCAGCGACTGTCAACGTCGTTCTCTACGACCGCATGGCGAAGGGTGGCGAATTCGCCGACGCCTACGACGCGCCGAAGCGAAGCAGCTATATCCGCGCCGCCTGACCCCCCAGCGGGTCCACGCGGCCCGCTCCACCCCGGAGACACCTGACATGCGGCTTCAATGGCAGACCAACCAGAACAAAACCCACTTCGCCGAAGTGCCTGGTGGGGGCCGTTACAGCATCAGCAAGACGCCGCCGCTCCGGGTCTTTTCCCTGAAACGAGACGGCACGCTGCTGGGGCAATGGCCCACCGTAAATGAGGCGAAAGAAGCTGCACAGCGGCACTTCGACGCCCAATCCAACTGACCCTGACACCCCGGAGACACCCGATATGCACTGGTCCGATCACGACAGCATGGCAATCCGCCGGCATCTGGACGGCCTGCCCGATCCGCTGGGCGATGAACCCGGCGAGGAATGCGGAGCATGGTCCGAGCCTGACGAGGACTGCCCTCGCGCATGGCGCTGCACCGGCACCATGCAGATCCTGCCCGATCATCCCGACGAAGGCGTCCACTGCGACACCTGCCACCGCCCGGCATAGGAGGCCGACATGAAAATCACCCCGTCCCAAATCGGGCTTATCACTGCCGCCAACAATGCGCAGTCATTGGCCAACGACATGCGTGCCGCTTACTGGCTGGAATGCGAGCGCGGGAAAGAAGGCTCCGCGACCTGCCACCGGCAACAGGCATGGGAG